>OCVP010000097.1_pt1 | contig 39910 bp, 28 predicted proteins | sample 1539171 | NCBI WGS metagenome assembly OCVP01 (sample SAMEA51879418, study PRJEB22527) | metagenome
ATGATTATCAACCGATTGTGCTTCGACAAGGGTCTGATTCACCCATCCTTTGATCAGCACCAAGGCCAATTCTCAATCCTAGAATTGGGAAAAATCAATCAATGAGGGCCTGATAAACGGCAGTCCGCAGGTATTTAAAAAGCAACTGTTCCGGGGGGTGGATGAACTGGGCCATCTGGATCAGAATCAGTTCTTCAAGGGGATCGATGATGAAGTGGGTTGAAGCAAGTCCGGCCCATCCGTAGGTTCCGACACTGCCGAGATTGAGGCTTGCGGCGACATCGATATTGACCCCGAATCCCAGCCCGAAGCCTTCCCCGGGGATTTCATATCCTCGGATTTCCAGGGGCATCATGGGCTGACGGATATGGTTCATGGTCATCAATTCCACGGTTTTCGGAGCCAGCAAGTGTTCCCCTTCCCATCGGCCACGCTGGAGCAACATACGACAGAAGTTGAGATAATCACTGGCGGTTGAAACCAGTCCGTGTCCTCCCCGGAAAGCCTGATGGGGTTCCAGGCATCGGTGGGTTTCCCCGCTGACCAGCCGGCTGGCAACCGCCCCTTCACGCCATTGTTGTTCCAGGTCTTCTGGGGTGTTTCCGTGGTCAAACCAATTGGCAATGCAGTAGATTTCCGATAGGCGTCCATGTTTTTCAGCAGGAAGAAAATAACCGGTGTCCTTCATGCCCAAAGGATCGAACAGCCTTTGCTGAAGAAACTGGTCGATGCTTTTCCCGGAAATGATTTCCACCACCCGGGCCAGCACATCGGTGGAGACACTGTAATGCCAGCGGCTGCCGGGCTGAAAGGCCAAAGGTTGTTCGAGGATCTTCTCCACCACCTGATCCAGTGGGAGTGCATCTCCCTCAAGTTGCATTTCGTTGTAGCGACGCGCCACTGGATGATGAGCCGCCTGAAGACCGTAGGTCAGTCCGGAAGTGTGGGTCAGAAGTTCGTGAATCGTGACTGGATGATTGGGTTTTTCCGTGACCCATGCTCCGGTTTCCGGATCCTCTTCTTTGAAAACCTGGAGATTTCTGAATCCCGGGATGAATTCCGAAACCGGGGTAAAAAGCTGGAAATGACCTTCCTCGAACAACATCATCGCCGCAACGCTGACGATCGGTTTGGTCATCGAGTAAATGCGGAAGATCGTGTCTTCCTCCACGGGCAACCGATTTTCCCGGTCACGGTAACCGGCGGATTGAAAATCGACCAACTCCCCACGCCTCCAGACTAACGCCTGCGCTCCGGGTAATTGATTGCCCTCGCCGATGAATCGCTCCATCAGGGGGCGGATACGGTTTAGACGTTTTTGATCCATTCCTGAGTTCATATCAGTTCAAGATAGAAAATAAAGTCAGGATTCCTAGAAATGGTCCTAAGAGTTCTCAAATCAAAATTTTAAAAAAGAAAACTTCAAATGGCTGATGTGTTAACCGGCGCTGACGATACAGCCACTGGTTGTATAAAAGGTTTGAATATGAGGAATTTCAATCCCTGTTTCGGGATGAATCAAGGGCCCAGAAAGATCATGCAGATCATAAGTGGGTGACATGGCATAAAGAAAGTCGGTAACCGTTTTTTTATCTCGACCACTTAATTCAGTAATCGAGGTAGCATAAGGATACATGATGTCTTTGGAGTCAAAACTATGGGACCAGATTCCAAGCATATGCCCAAATTCATGAACTGCAGTACTTTGAGTTGTTCCAGAACCATAACTGCCATCCAGGTCTTTTCGCATGTAGATGTTTTTATTGGTGCTGGCATAACCCAGGACACTTGAACTCCCGGTTTCAGTTTCCATTTCACTGGCTGAATACCAATGCACTTTTACATCCGGGTTTGTCGATGAGTAATTAAGTGTTACTCCAATTTGACTTAGTGTACTTGACCATTGATTCAAACCCGTTTCAAAGATGTTGATTAAAGATGAGGATGGGCTTCCAGAAGAAGCAGAATCTATAGTGATGCTATTGTTCTGTCCCCAATGGAGAATTAACCCCGAGGAGGTGGCCACAGGATAATAATCTTTTCCTTGGTTGTATTTCTCAGCATCTCCACAACCATAAAGTAACATTGCGGAAGCGCCCAACAGGAGATCCCTTCGTTTGAGTTCACACATGACCAGTCCTTAAAATCTGAGAGTAGCTGTTCCGATCACCCCAAGCCCTCCTAGGTCAAAGTCCATGGCTGTCGGGATTCCTTTTTCGTCATATCCTGGGCGGAGGTCATCGTCAGGTATTTTATGCTTGCTCATGGAATATCGGGCACCAGCCTCAAAACGGAATTTGTTTCCAAAAATTCTGTAAAGAACCTGAATCATCATATTTGTTCCAGTGGTACTGGTTTCCTGAGCTCCAACCTGTCCGCTGATATTGGACGTGACGATGTTGGGCGATTGATATCCGTAAAATTCTCTGGTGAGTTTTCCTGAACCGTATCCCAGATCGATCTCGAGATTAGGGGAGTTACGAGGATAGAAGGCGAGAAAAAGCAAAGTGTTTTTCAGAACCATTTTGTTCTGTTGTTGATCTCCATTGAGGGTCTTGTAATTGATGTTTCCTGAGAGATCATCCATTTCCAATCCGATACTCCAATTACTTGCTCTGGACTTAAAAGCTGCGGAGAGGGCTGTTCCGGAAAGCTGCGGATTGGTAGCACCATACCGTGTTTTCAAGAATTCATTGTATCCCCCTGAAGTCGGGAGCATCTTCACCAGGTAGCCTCCCCGGAAAATGAGCTCTGCAAAAACTTGAGGACTTGAACCTATCAACATGCTGATCAGAGTCAGAATTCCGACAATGATGTTTTTTTTCATGAAAGCCTTAAGAGCAAATTGAAGAATTCTTCTTGTAAAAAATAAAAAAACAAAATGCAGAATCAATTCCAAACTTAGATTAAGTTAAATTAAAAAAAACTTAAATTTTTCAAGGCTTTCTGGAACATGGTTTGCTTAACTTTGGCTGACCTGATTAATTTTTCCAAGGACGGAAGATGAACAAACCTGAGACCGGGATAACCCCGGAGGTGAAGCAGGCACTGGTTTCAGTGAGTCTGCTTTCAGTATTCATTCTGGTGATGTCATCCATTTTCGGGGGCATTTTCCTATCCATGTAAATCATTGGGTGTATTGGAAACCGTCAAAATCCATTGAAGGAGTTAAGATGATCTACTTTTTGCACAATTCCCAGACCGGGCGTGTCCAGCAATCTCCCAGCCTGGAGCAATTCGAAGGCCCCGACCGGGCAGCGTTTATGAACATGCTCCGGAGGCAATGGTTGAACCGTGATGTAATGAGCGGAAACGGTTCCACCGTCTATCGAATCTGCCGAAGCTAAAGGAGGTTTGATGCAACCACAACACGTCAATATCTACCTCCCAGCGATGGATCCCCTTGAGGCGGAACAGGAACCGCTCCCAGCAAAACAGAAATTTCCCGTTTTCATTGATTCCGTTTTTCGCTGTTTCCAGTACTGGTTGAAATACTGAGGAACCCTCAATCTTGGTTCGTTTGTTAGTTCTCTCTTTCTATCCCCATCCGGGTCATTATACTTTTTGACTCTGTCCGGTTTTCGATCTAGTTTTCAAAAATAACATAAAATAAAGATATCGATGACTGAATCCGTCCAGTGGGCTCATTCCACGTGCCCCCATGATTGTCCCAGTACCTGCGCCCTGGAAGTGGAGGTGGTTGACAGCAAAACCATCGGCAGAGTCCGCGGAAGGAAAGGACATCCCTACACCGACGGAGTGATTTGCGGCAAGGTCTCACGATATGCAGACCGGGTGCATCATCCTCATCGACTCATGCAACCTCTAAAGAGGGTTGGCCCGAAAGGGGTGGGTCTGGAGTCATACACCCCGATCAGTTGGGAGCAGGCATTGGATGAAACAGCGACCGCATTTCAGGAAACTGCAAAGGAATTTGGAAGTGAAAGCGTCTGGCCTTATTTCTATGCGGGAACCATGGGGCATGTTCAGCGGGACGGCATCGATCGTTTGCGTCATGAAATGCGTTATTCAGGGCAGCATTCAACGTTTTGTATCACGTTGGCCGACTCAGGCTGGAATGCCGGGACCGGGAAAAAACGCGGTACCGACGGACGGGAGATTGCTGAGTGTGAACTTCTGGTGGTTTGGGGAGGAAATCCCGTCAACACCCAGATCAACGTCATGCACCAGTTTCAGAAGGCTCGGAGGGCCAGGAACGCAAAGTTGGTGGTGGTCGATCCCTACCGGACCGATACTGCGGAAAAAGCGGATCTTCACCTGAAACTTCGTCCCGGCACCGACGGGGCCCTTGCCTGTGCGGTGATGCATGTGCTGTTCGAGGAAGATTACGCAGACTGGGACTATCTCGAACAATACACGGACTGTCCGCAAGAACTTCGTGAACATCTGAAAAACCGCGGCCCCCAATGGGCATCCGCCAAAACAGGAATTCCCGTTTCCCAAATCCTGGAATTTGCCAGGCTTTACGGCAGTACTCCAAGATCCTTCATGCGCATTGGTTACGGTTTCACCCGTTCCCGAAACGGTGCGACGGCGATGCATTCCGTGAACAGCCTCCCTGCCATCACTGGAGCCTGGAAATACAAGGGCGGTGGTGCACTTTACGGCAACACGGAACTATACCAACTCAACAAGACAATGATCTGCGGGCTGGATCTCCTCGATCCGAAAATCAGAATCCTCGACCAGTCCCGGATCGGTCCCATTCTCTGTGGTGATGCGCAGGATTTGGGAACAGGACCTCCGGTCAAAGCGATGCTGATCCAGAACACCAACCCGATGATGGTGGCCCCGGAGACCCGGAAAGTCCGTCAGGGATTCATGCGTGAAGATCTATTCATTTGTGTTCATGAACAATTCATGACCGAGACCGCAGCGATGGCGGACATTGTCCTTCCTGCCACCAGTTTCCTCGAGCATGATGATTACTACACCGCGAGCGGACATACTTTCCTGCAAATCTCACCGGCGGTGATTGAACCCCCCGGGGAATGCCGTTCAAATCATGAGGTGCTTCAGCAGCTTGGAACCAGGCTTGGGGTAAAACATCCGGGGTTTCAAATGACTGCCTGGGAATTGGTCTTGAAAACCTTGGCAGACAGCGGGTTTGAAGCAGGAAACAACCCTGAAAAAAGAAGCTTCCAGATTGATTTCGATCCGGGTTTTGAAACCTCCCATTATCTGGACGGATTCGAGCACCCTGATGGGCGCTTCCATTTTCGTGCAGACTGGAACCAGTGGCCCTTTGCGGCCGAGGGCATGCCTCAACTGCCGGACCACTGGGAGGTGATCGATGAGGCGGATTCAGAAAAACCCTTCCGCTTGGTGACGGCTCCGGCACGGTGGTTCCTCAACTCGACCTTCACCGAGCTCGAAATCTCCCGCAAGAAACTCTCCAGACCCAAGGTGAAACTGCATCCGCAGGATTGTCAGGAAATGGGGTTTTCTGAGGGGCAGGGGGTTCGGATCGGCAATGAGAGAGGCGAAGTGCAGCTTGAGGTCGAACCCTTCGACGGGATGCAGCCCGGAATCGCGGTGGTTGAAAGCATCTGGCCGAATTCCGCATTTCTCAACGGGCACGGGATCAATACTCTGACCAGTGCCGAAGTGGCGGCTCCCAATGGAGGAGCCGTGTATCATGACACCTCGGTCTGGATCCGACCCCTCGATTGATTCTTCAATAGAGATTTTTCAACTTTGAAAATCCAAGAATCCTTATCACTTGGATTCTGTGACTCCGCCTTATGGCTCCGCGCAGAATGACAGCATTTTGAAATGACTGCGCTTTTAGAGGTTTGTAAGTTTTAAATTGGAATGGAGGAAGCGTTCAGTCCTGCTCTTTTTCAGCAGGTTCTGCGCTGAACTTTGGGTTGGCTCCCAGTTGTTCAAGCTGTTCGGCCGTGTAGCCTGTCGCTGCAGAAGCAGCAGAGAAGCTGGGAAAGAGCTGACCTTCGACACGGACTGCCTGGGGATGGCTGCGTTTCCGGCGGGGTTGGGTCCGCATGGGAGGTGTCTTGAATCCCGTCTGACTTTTTTCATCGGTTTGCTGCTGGATCAGAGTGATGTATTGCTGCAATACGGCCACGCATTCAAACCACCCGTTTCCCTCGTGGTAGCTATTGAACTGCCGATGAAGCTCGCGTTCCCTGGCTTCCGCCTGGGACTGAGTTCCTCCTTCAAGCACCGCGAGAAGCCTCAGATCGACTGAGGATGCCTGCTGCAGGGCATCAAAACTTTGGTAAGGATCAATGCTGCTTCCGATTTTAACCCGGAAGTTTCGGCTGTCCTGAATGAAGAATACCGCCCATGCTTGAGTTCCGAAACGTTCGCGTCTTTGCTGCGCTGCCTGAAATCGCTGGTCCGAGCAACCTTTACAACTCCTGGCCTTCCCGTCGACGGTTTGGGAATCCATGAAGAATTCGTTAAGCGGTTTAATCAGTCCGCAATCGGAACAGGATTTGACGTTCCGTTCCTGGTGCTGAAAATCCTCCGGGGAGGGTTTTCTGCTTTGAGGAAGTTTGAACTGGGTGCATTGCCTGCAGACCGAGGACATTCCATCGTTGCTTCGTCCTTCCGGGAAGAAGGAACGCGTTCTGGGAAACTCACGCCGGCAACGGGAACAGATGCGGGTAAACTGTTCCGGACTAAAAAATTCTTCCTGGATGGGTTTTACCATGAAATTGATTTTGAAGGGCTAAGGCTGAGAAAAAGCATTGAGATTCATGCCGGAGGAAATTCGCAGTTCGACTTTTATATTATCTTAAATCCAAGCAGTTATCACTTCAATCATGGGAGCATGATCCTCATCGATTTTTTGCTTAAACTGAAAAATCCGTTAACCGGATGCATACTGATCCACTCTTTTATCCATGATCCGGAACCACCAAGGAGGAAACCAGGCCAGCAGAATCATGGCGGCATAGCTTGCCGGGAGTTGAGGCGCTTCAGGGAGATGCCGTATGAGTTGGTAAGGCCGGCTGGCTTTTTGATGATGATCCGAATGACGTTGAAGCTGGAAAAGGATCATGTTGGTGAGGAAACTGCTGTAATTCCAGGAATGATTTGGGTTGGGTGGTTCATAGGTTCCGTTTTCCCGCTGGGTTCTTCTCAGTCCGTAATGCTCGATGTAATTCACGGTTTCCAAAAGAAAGACTGCCACAAAGGACTGAGCGATAAAGAAGACCAGCCCGCTCACTCCGTAAAACCCCAACATCATCATAGCGATCAGGAAACTGACGCAACTCCAAATCAGGAATTCATTGCGGAGGCTCCAAAAACCGAATCCTCCTTTATTCAGTCTTTTGAGTTCAATGCTGGACGCACACACCATGTTCCGAATCACTGCCTGGGGAAAAAAGCGATACAACGAGATCCCCTTCCGGGCGCTCGATGCATCTTCCGGGGTGGCAACATTCTGGTGATGACTGCGGACATGCTCGATTTTGAAACTTCCGTAACACATGCTTGAAAGGATCAGGCCTCCAGCATTCTGAAGCCAACGGGAACGTCGGTGAATCAACTCATGGGCCGATGTGATGCCCACCGAACTGCCAACCACTCCCACCGAGACGATCCATGCTATTTGCCCGAAGCCCCCTAATCCTGCGGAATGATAGATTTCCGCCGCCCAGAAAAGGGTGAATCCCTGAACGGGAAGAACCAGCACAGGGAGGAGCGTGTACCACAACTGATGGTTCATTTTATCTTCCTGATCCGAATCTGGATTGGCAGGATCCAGACCGATGAACCAGTCCGCCAGAGGAATCACGATGAAGATCACCGCGAAAGGAAAAATCATCCAAAGATTTTTGAATTCACTTCGGCTACCGAAATGAACCGCGAGATAGAGCAACAGGTAGGGGCTGAAGGCGAGAAGGAAAGAAACACGCCTGAGAGCAAAAATGGGAATCCAGGTTTTTGCTTCCGAAGTTCCCGATATCATGGTCCCTATGGATCAGGTGATTTTCTTATTTTCGGAATCGTTCGGGATTTCCAGAACCTCATCGGGGTCATCCTCACTTTCAAGCACTTCATCGCTGAAGTTTTTCCGGGGTTGGACCCCGAGCAGGCGAAGGGATTCAATCTGCCGAATGACACTTCCCCTGCCGCTGGTCAACCTTCCGTGGGCAATTTCATATTCCGAACGGGCCTTGTCGAGATGCTTGCCGATTCCCTCTAGGGAATCGACAAACCCGACCAGTTTGTCATAGATGCCGGTTGCACGTTGTGCGATTTCCTGGGCATTCCGATTCTGGTCCTCATAACGCCAGAGATTTTTGACAATGCGCAAAGTGAGCAAAAGATTGCTGGGACTGACGACCATGATGCCCTGAGCGTTGGCATCATAAAGCAGTTGGGAATCTTCATCGATGACGGTCAATAGGGCTGATTCTACCGGGACGAACATGATCACATAATCAAGACTGCGGACCCCTTCCATTTTTTCGAAATTCTTTTCACGCAGGCCACGGATATGCCGCCTGAAAACCTGAAGGTGTTCCTGAAGAAAATCCTGACGTTTTCCATCGTCCTCCATGGACCTGAAATTCTGGTAGGCACTGAGGTTGATTTTGGAGTCGATGACCACATCCCGTCCGTCCGGCAGGTGAACGATTACATCCGGCTGATAGGGTTCTTGCTGGTCATAGTATCCACTGGAAACGATGTCGAATTCACGACCCCGGCTCAGTCCTGATTCCTCCAGGATTTTTTCGAGCACCAACTCTCCCCAATTCCCCTGGGCCTTGGAATCGCGTGTCAATGCTTTGGTCAAGTTAACGGCATCTTGACTGATCTGTTGATTCAGTTCCTTGAGCCGGCTGATTTCATTGAACAAAACCGCACGGTCTTTGGTATCACTGATGTAGGCCTCTTCTACCTTGTGACGGAAATCCCCGATTTCCTTCTGGAGCGGACTGAGCAGATTATCGATGTTGGCCTGGTTCTGTTCTGCGAAGCGGTGGGTTTTGTCTTCCAGGATCTCGTTGGCAAGGTTCTGGAAATCAAGACGCATCTGTTCCTTGGCATCCCGGAGGATCCGCATTTTTTCATCGGCCTGTTCCCGGGCCTCGTCCAGCAGTGTTTGAAGCCTTGATGCCTGGACTTTCAGGTCAGTGGACTGACGGACCTGCTCATCCAGTTCTGCTTCAAGCCGGGCATGATCCGCATTCAGTCGTGAGAGTTCATTTTCCCGGGAGAACAGTTTTTCTTCCAAGACCGCCAAGTCACTTTCGTATTCATGACTGACCCGTTCCGTCACCTGGGATGCCGAGTTTTTCAACAGGGCCCAGGTGATGCCTGCTCCCATCAAAACGCCTATGACCAGGGCCAGGGGAATGATGGTCTCTATTTCGTACATCGGTAACCGGGACAGGTTTCAGGTATTGGGTCAGAAAAATGAATTTCTACTATTTATTGCAAATAAACCGCCAGATGCAACATATCTTTCTTACAAAGGGGAAGTTGATGGAGCAGAATGATTTTTCAGCGATGATGCGAGCGATAGGCGGCCAGCATGGTTTTGAGGATGGTTTCCACATCGCTGAATGCAGGACTCCATTCTAGAAGCCGTTCGGCTTTTTCCGCAGATGCAAGCACCACAGCCGGGTCTCCCGGCCTCCGATCACTGAGAATCACCGGCAGATCCATCCCGGAAACTTTTTTGGCCGCATCCAAAATTTCGAGAACACTGATTCCTTTGGATGTGCCAAGGTTTACGACAAGATCCTCGTCTTGTTCTTCAAGAAAATTCAATGCGCGAAGGTGTGCGTCGGCCAAGTCACTGACGTGGATGTAATCCCGGATGCAGCTTCCATCTTCGGTATCGTAATCGGTTCCATAGACTTCAAGGTTTTCACGCCAACCGAGCAGGGTTTCGAGCACCAGAGGCAGTAGATTATTGGGTTCCTTCTCCAGCCCCCGCACTTCTCCATCGGGGTCATAACCTGCAGCATTGAAATAGCGCAAGCCTGCATAACGCATGTTCCTTAATCTGCTGAACCAGGACAGAAGCATCTCGATTTGCAGCTTCGTCTGTCCGTAAAAATTGGCAGGTTCAGTTGGGTGGTTTTCGTCCAGAGGCAGGTACTGCGGTTCTCCATAGACTGCAGCACTGGAGGAAAAAACAAAATGGCGGACTCCTGCAGTTCCGGCGGCATGGAGCAGATTGACGGTTCCGTTTAAATTGTGAAGCGCGTAGCGTTCCGGCTCGAGCATCGAATCACCGGCGGCTTTCAGGGCGGCGAGGTGGATCACGGAACGGATGCCTCTCATGGCGGCACGAACCTGTTCCGGAATGAGAAGGTCTCCATGGATGAATGGAATTTCCGGGAAAAGGTTTTCCCTGAGACCAGTACTCAGGTTGTCAAAGACAACCGGTTGTCTGCCTGCGTCGCGAAGGGCTTTGACCACATGCGAACCGATGTATCCGGCCCCGCCAACCACGAGAATGTCTGGCGTCGAGGTATTCATCAGAATTCAACTTTGTCACAGGTATCCGTTGGATCCTCGACAATTTCGTAGAGAACACCCAAAGGATGATCCGCATGGGATTTGGGATGGACGAAGAACACCGTTGTTCCACGCGAACCGGGTCTTGGCTGGTCATCAATGAGCCGGAATCCCTGGGACTGGAACCATTTGAATGCAGACTGGGAATCTTTGACCCTGAATCCGACATGGATCAATCCTCCGCGGCCTCCGTTGCGGTCGATCTGACGCTGAACCGGGGATTGAGGGTTAAGAGGCTCCACCAATTGAATCAGATTTGGACTCTCTCCGATTTTTAAAAGGACCTCCCGGACCTGATCCCGGCCTTCAATTTCTTCACGGTGAATTTCCTGGAATCCCATCATCCGGTAGGCCTGGACCTGTCCTTCCAATTCCCCCGGAAGCACGGATACGGCGACGTGGTCGATGAACTGGAATCCAGGGAGTTCGCTGATAACATCGACCTTTTCTGGATTAACCGAACCTGGATTCATTTCCTGTCAGAGATGAAAGCCCCCATTTTCCGAAAGCATTTTGTGGTATAGCCGAATTCCTTCTTCCAGACTGAGAAATTCCTCCTCGTAGCCGGCTTCTCTGAGCCGGGTGGTGTCGGCCTCGGTGAATTCCTGGTATTTTCCCCGGAGGTCATCAGGGAAGGGAATGCTTTTCAATTCTCCGGAACCCTCGATCTCCCTCAGGCATTCTCCGATGGCAGTGAAGCTTCTCGCTTTTCCGGTACCCGCATTGAAGATCCCACTTTTCCCTGATTCGAGAAAATGCAGGTTGATCCGAATCGTATCCTGGACGTGGATAAAATCCCTCCTGAATCCTTCACTGCCCTCAAAAAGGTTCATCGAACCCCCATTGCGGAGCTGGTGAAATAGATGGAAGGCGACGGAGGCCATCCTTCCCTTATGGGTTTCCTGGGGACCGTAGACATTAAAATAACGCAGTCCGAGGATTTGGGACTGAGCCTCAGGCAAAAAACGACGAACGTAATTGTCGAAGGAAAATTTGGAGAAACCGTAAACGTTGAGGGGATATTCCGACTCAGGAATCTCGGAAAAACCGTTGGTTCCATTGCCGTAGACCGAAGCACTGGAAGCATAAAGGAAAGGAATTTTCCTGTCCATCGCGTAATGCAGCAGGGTTTTCGAGTATTCGTAATTGTTTTCCATCATGTAACGCCCATCGGATTCGGTGGTATCCGAGCAGGCGCCCTGATGAAAAATCACTTTCGGTTCCGGAAGTGATCGGAGTTTTTCCAGCAGAAGTTCTTTATCGAGGTAATCGGAATATCGTAACCGGTTGAGATTGAGATGCTTGGAGGCATTACTCAAATGATCCACAATCAGGATCTTTTCTTCGCCCATCTGGTTCAATCCTTTGACCAGATTGCTGCCGATGAAACCTGCTCCTCCGGTGACAATGATCATCCCTGCTCCTTGATTTTTTTGATGATACTGGTGGTGGAATGGCCTTCCAGGAATGGAAGGACTTTGACCGTCCCGCCTTTTGCGGTGACGGTCTGGTATCCGACAATCTCTTCTGCCAGGTAATCTCCTCCTTTGACCAGTACATCGGGTTGTACCTGATCGATCAATCTTCCTGGTGTTTCTTCTTTGAAAAGTACCACGGCATCCACAGCCTCGAGGGCCGCAAGCACCATGGCACGTGCTTTTTCATCGACAATCGGCCTTGAATCCCCCTTGAGTTTCCTCACCGATTCATCATTGTTCAGACCGACCAACAAGCCATCCCCAAGTTGACGGGCCTTTTGAAGGTAGTCCACATGACCTGCATGAAGAATGTCAAAACAACCATTGGTAAATACCAGTTTGTCCATAGTTTGACGAAATTCCTGAAGCCAAGCTTCTAGTTTTTTTTCTTCAAGAATCACTCCCAAAAACTCACTCCTTCAACCCTAATGTCCTTCAAATTCGATCAGGGAAAAAACCGGTTCCTGCAAACCCTTCCGGCCTTCCAGGTCAACCAGTTCGATGACAAAGGCATAACCGACGATCACTCCGCCCACCATTTTCACCAGTTTGGCACTGCCTTGGATGGTGCCTCCTGTGGCAATCAGATCATCGACGAGCAACACCCTGCTTCCTTCGGGAATGGCGTCTTGATGCACTTCAACCCGGTCTTTCCCATATTCCAGTTCATAATCCACCCCGTGGGTTGGGCCTGGAAGTTTTCCTGCCTTCCGGATCGGAACAAATCCTTTGCCCAGGCGAATTGCCAGGGGAGCGCCGACGATGAATCCTCGGGATTCGACTCCTACCACCAGATCGATTTTCTCGTCACGGTAGTGTTCAGTGAACCTTTCGATCATTTCATTCAACGCCTCAGCGTCACTGAGGAGGGTGGTGATGTCACGAAAGAGGATTCCCGGTTCAGGGAAATCCGGGATCGTCCGTATTTTCTCTTTGAGGTCCATCATTGGATAAAATAGAGGAAGTAGTGCGATTGTTCTGGAAAATGGTCTTGAAAAAAACCTGTGATTCAAGCATATTAGCAGGTTAAATTCAAAAAAACGCTTTCCACCGTTACACAGAAAAAAACACATAATGATACAGGAACTTCGTGAATACTCCCAGAGCTTTTTATTCAAGCTGTTGCTGGGAGTCATCTGCGTCACGTTTGTAGTTTCCTTTGGAGTCGGCAGTTTTGGAGACCGTAAGGAAGTGATTGCCAAGGTCAACGGACGGGAGATCCTGCTCAAGGATTACCGTAAGGCCTATCAAAACCGGCTGCAGTCGTTGCGCCAGCAATTTGGAGAAAACGCCGATGCCTTTGCCGAACAGATCAATCTCAGGCAGAGGGTTTTTGAGCAGATGATCGATCAGGAACTGCTTGCCATCGAAGCCGAAAACATGAACCTGGAGGCAACCGATCTGGAATTGCAGGAAGAAATCCGCAATCAGCCTTATTTCCAAAAAGACGGGAATTTTGATTTTGAGACCTACAATACCGTTTTAAGTCAAAACCGTATCGTCCGCCAGGAATACGAAGATTCATTACGGGAAGAACTGAAGGTAAGAAAACTTCAGAAACTGATCGGGGTCGGGTTGTTGGTCAGTTCCAATGAAGTGGATGAAATGTATCAACTCGAGAATCAGAAGATCCAGATCGGATACCTGCACTTTGACCCACAGGTTTTTATCCCCGGCGTAGAAATCAAAGACGGTGAGGTTCGTCAGTATTTCGAAGAAAACCGGGATGCCTTCAAAACCGAGAAAGCATACCGCATCGAATCCTTCGTGTTGGGGCTTCAGGATTTCCAGGAAGAGGTCAAGGTCAAGGAACGTGAAATCCGACGTTACTATGAAAAAAACCTCGAAACCTACACCACTCCGCCCAAAGTCAAGGCCCGGCATATTTTGTTCAAAGTCGATCCGGATGCCGAAGAGGAACAACTCCAGCAACGACGTGAGGAACTCCAGCAGCTGCTCGATGAAATCAGGCAGGGAGGAGATTTTGAAGCCTTGGCAAAAACCAAATCTGAAGATGCCACGGCAGAAAAAGGAGGAGATCTCGGATGGTTTCAGCCGGGTGAAATGGTTCCGGCTTTTGAGGATGCGGCATTTCGCCTGGCCATCGGCGAAGTTTCAGACATCGTTCAGTCTCCATTCGGATTGCACCTGATCCGTGTCGATGAGCGGGAAGAGCAAGTGGAAAAAGACCTTGAAGAAGTACGGGAAGAGATCACCGCCTTGCTGACGGAAAAACGTTCGGAAAAGAAACTGAATGAAGAACTGACCCGGATCGAAGCAGTAATTCCTGACAAGGAACTTTCGAAGGTCGCTGATGAGTTTTCCAAGTCGATCGAATCCAGTGAGGCTTTTTCAAAAAATGATCTGATCCCAGGACTGGGTTCCGCATACGGACTGGTTTCCGAATTGGAAGCAAAGGAATCAGGCGAAAAGGGCATCTGGAAACGGAACTCCCTCCAGGGACATGTCATTTATCAACTGGTCGAAATCAAGGAACCCGTCCGTCAGGAGTTCGAAGAAGTTCAGGAAGCAGCCCGGGAAGCCCTGAAATTGAAACGTGCCGGAGAAATGGCACGGGTGAAAGCGGGACAGGCGCTTTCGCAGGCTAAGGCTGGAACAACCATGGAAGATCTGGCATCAGAAAACGGACTTCAAGCGCAGACTTTTGAATTCACGGCAATGACCCAATACCTGCCCCAGTTGGGACAGAATGAGACCTTCCGCAAAACAGCACTTTCCCTTACCGAATCCAATCCTTTCGCCCTCAGTGACGATGAGGACCGGGTCGATCTGATCCAGCTCCAGGGAAAGCGTATGGAGGATGCGGATCCGGAAACCCTCAAGCAGCAGATCCGCTTGAGACTCCGTCAACAGCTCCAACAATCGGTGCTCACCAAAGAACTTGAAAGGCTCAGAGACACCGCGGATGTTGAAATCATCAATCCGGTCTTTCAGCAGTATCAGCAAACCGGCTGAGTTTTTTCAAGCATACCGGGAAAACCACACCCGAGATCGTCCATCACTGAAAGGTGGAAACCTTCTTGGTTCCTTCGGTTTGATCTTTTTGCTGCTTTTTCCTCCAAGCCTCTGGAGTTCAGAAAAAAATCAGCTTCCAGTATTGCGGAGCGAGTCCTTTTTGAATCAGGCTTTTTCCGAATCAGGATCCCATTCCGAAGTTCCTGAACTCAGCATTTTTGCGGAGTTTGATCAGTTCAAGGTAGACCCGGGTGCTCGATTGTCCCTCCTAGTGAGGGTCCTCATTCCAGAGGGATGGCATCTTTATTCCATCCATGGTTCCGATGATGGGGACTACGTGCCGACCCGGCTGGAGGCATTTTCCAAGGTGCATCAGTTGAACGGTCCTTTGCGGGAAAAGCCCCCGATTCTTGAGTGGGATGCGGTGCTTGAAAAGGAAGTTTTGCTGCATCGGGGGGAACTCTTGCTCGAGCAGGATTTCCAAATTTCACCCGAGGCTTCCGAAGGGATTCAGGATTTTGAGGGAGAGCTCGTGTTCCAGGCCTGTAACAACAGCATTTGTGTTCCTCTGAGCAGACAACCGTTTAGTGCAGCATTGGAGATCCGCTCCTGATTTTTTCAGGCAGTAACTTCCTTCCTGATCATGCCGAAACTCCATTACTCCAACCGTCTCGATCGACTGATTGGCCCCCTGGCGCAGAATCTGGAACTAGAGGATCCGTTTGAAAAAGCGGAGATCGTTGTTCCGAATTTCAGCCTGCAGAAGTGGATTTCACTGCAGTTGGCGCAGCGTGTCGGGATTGCTGCAAATCTTCGATTTCTTCCGCTCGAAAAAGCATTGCAGGAGATGATCCTGCTTCCGGGAAGGAAATTTTCCAAGGGTGTTCTCATCACCCGCATGATGCTCCAGAGACTGCTATTGGAGCATCTTCGTGAAAAATCGGTCGATCCCGACCCTGTCTGGAAACCGCTTCAGCAATACCTCAACAGCAGCAGTGAAACTTCTGTAAAGGACCGCGAGAAACGGCTTTTTCAACTCTCTGCCAAGATATCTAGGTTGTTTCAGGATTATGAATATTCTCGAAATACGGAAATCCTTGGACGCTGGAAAGAAGGGGATTTTATGTTCGAGTCCCATCCTTCGGTGCTGGAACAATGGCAGCGCGAACTCTGGCTGAGTCTTTTTGGTCCGCAAGGAAGCCTGATCAAATCAGAAAATGCTGAGGAAAAGAACAATCCGGAACTAAAAACCCTGAGCCGTTTATACGAAGAACTTCCGGAAATAACGGAAGGAGAAGAGGGATTTCAAAAACGTAAAATTCACATCTTCGGACTTTCTTATTTTTCCCATTTTCACCAAAGGGCCTTGACGGAAAAGTGTTCGCAGTATCGGGATATCCATGTCTATGCCCTCAATCCCTGCATGGAGTTTTGGGAAAACCTGCAATCGGTTTGGGAAAAAAAGCAGGAATTACGGGAAAAACTGGACCGTTATCGCAAGTATTTCCAGGAGGATACCCAAATCAGTAAGGCGGATCTGGAAGCAGGTGAACTGATCCGTAATGAAGAGGAGAACCCGTTCCTCCAAGCTTGGGGTCGACCCGGTCGGGAAAACATCCGTTTGCTCAACGAGTGGAAGGAATGGCAGTTTGACGAACATTTCACCGACCCCCTGGAATCATCAGATCCTCCCAGTATGCTGCGTCAAATTCAGCATGACATTCTTGTAAGGGAACCGAGACGGGAAGAAAACCTGAAACAGGAACAGGATCAAAGCATCCAGTTATTGGCCTGCACCAGTCACAGACGTGAGGCGGAGGCGGTGGGAAGCCTGATTTGGGAATCGGTCCATCAGGACCCGGAACTGCGTTTCAATGAAATTGCAGTGATTGCCTATGAAATCGAACGCTACCAGCATGAGCTTGAGGACGTTTTTCATAACCTCCACGATCTGCCCTTCCAATTGATTGACGGGGTCAGCGGAAGTGCGAGCCGTCTTCAGGACGCGGCAAAAAAACTGCTCGAACTCTGCGACCGTGATTACACCCGGGAAGAAATGTTCCTGCTGATTCTCAATCCGTGTTTCCTCCCTGTCTTTTCAGAGCAACAGGAAGGAACTCAACGGAAACGAAGCCATCAGCCCAACAAAGAACAATGGCTGAAATGGACCGATGAATTGGGGATCCTATTTGGAATAGACCAGGACTCCCATCTTGAACATGGCTACACCCATCTTCCCCGCCATCTCTATCATTGGAACCAGGGATTGTGTCGATTGTCGATGGGGCGTTTTCTGGAGGAGTCCCAAACCCTTTCTTCTTATGTTTCACCTTGGTCAGCAAAAAATGAAAATCAGACGCAGTTGAACGGGCATGATGTGCTTGATCGATCTCTTCTGCGGGCTTATCAGATTGATGATAAGGATCAGAAGGAAGCCGCTGAATTTGTGATGATGATACGCTCCCTGATCTCGGATACCCGTAATCTTCATGAGTTGAATTATTGCGGCAGAGATTGGGGACTTTTTTTCCGAAGTCTATTCAAAACTTATTTGGGCCCTTCCGGTCCAGAGGGGGAATCGGAATATCAGAAACTTTCCGAAACCGCACTTTCTCTGGAAGAGTTGGATCTGGGGCGTCAAGATCCTCCGCCGCTCTCTTTTCAGGAGGCTAGGCAGTTTTTCCTCCAACAGTTGGAAGGGATGAAAGTCAATCGTGGTCATTACCTGGCGGAAGGAGTGACCCTGTCCTCCTACCTGCCGATGCGTCCGATTCCTTTCAAACTGGTGTTTCTGATGGGGATGGGGGAAGGACGTTTCCCGGCATCCTACCGAAAGGATCATCTGGACCTTCGCCATATACCGATTCCGATGCGGGAAACGGTGGAAGGAAGGAGTGTCAGAGAACGTCAAATCGGTGATGTTTCGGAGCCGGAACGCGACCGCTACATGTTTTTGGAAACCCTGGTTTCTACCCGTGAAAGGCTGGTGATGAGTTATGTCTGCCGTGACGACCGGACAGATGATGAACTGAAACCTTCCTCGGTGGTCCAAACCCTGGTGGAAGAACTCAACAAAGGCTACCTGAAGGAACCTTTTCAGAGTGTCTCTCATCCGCTTAAAAATTACTCCCAGCATTATTATTTTTCTGATTCAACAGATGAGGTGGAGGGCAAGAATCCTGGAAACCTGTCCAATTGGGATGAAAGGTCTTATCGCCAATCAACAGCATTAAGGTTAAGGAAAAAACTGGATCGGTTTCACCCTCTTCAGGGACGCCTGGATGTTGAAAAGATCAGTAGTGTTCCCATCAGGGAGTTTTTTCATGCTCCCCAAAAAATGGAGGTTGCTGAAGACAGGGTTGAGGGAAAGAGACGGTTTTCTTTGAACCAGTTGCGGGCTTTTTTGGAATGCCCGCTTCAGTCCGGTGCAAAAAGGAGCTTATCCATAACCGAAGAAGAAGAGGACCTGACCCGTAGAATCCATGAACCAGTTTCCCTGGAGCCCCTGGATGAGTGGCAGTTGCTCCAGAAAACATTTGATCTTGGAATCCTGAATACTAGCGAGCCCGATTGGAATGTTCTGTATGAGCAGATGCTGCACAGTAACCTGTTTGAGGGCGCTTTGCCTGCGTCTCTTTTTGAAGATGCAATGAGGCGCAAACACCTCGAAATTCTCACCGCATGGGAGAGGCATTTGAGAGAACTTTTACAGGGGATGGATTGGAACGGGATTCAGAAGGCATCCCGAAAATATCTACAAGGTCCCCTTCAGGAAAAGCATCCGTTTTTGATTTTGGGGAAAGACTCTCCAGGCTTCAGGGATATTGTCCGGTTCGAACCGGTTCTCAACTTAAATCAAGAAAAAGAAGCAAAGGCTGCAGTCACCATTCGAGGCGAAAGCGAATGGATCTTTTTTGGACCAGGAGAGGCCTGTAATCTGGTTCATTTTACAAGCCGGTCGATTCGTCCAAAACAATGGATCCGCTTGTTTCTGAACGGAGTTCTTCTCACCGCGTCTGGTCTCCTTCCAGAACGGACCAAGGTGCAGCTATCCTGTATTTCCGGAGAAAGGTCCTTGAGCAAGGACTTCCTGCTCCCGGATCGTCTGACCTGCCGAGATTATCTAGTCAGGCTTACTGATGAAATGATGGATCCCTCTTCTGCAGAATTATTCCCCTTGGAAGCAGTACTTGCCTTGGAACCGGAGCAAATATCCTCAGAAAAATGGCCTCAACGTCTGGAGCAGTGGCTTGAGGAAGCTTTTGAAAATTCCCGCAGTAGTTTCAGTTCTCAATACGGGCCATTGCCTTTTCCTGAAGATTCAAAAAGACCGGATGATCCGAAAGGAACGATGGAGAAGCGATTTGGGCTGCTCTTCCAAACCATCGGCAACCCTGCAAATTGAAAGGGGATTGAATCAGGATTCAGGCTACATGCCTGGCGTAAAAGACGTCCCGCCCATAATGGTTTTCAACCGTAAATCCAAGCAAGATCATCGACTGACGTAAGAGTTTTGCTTTGAGTGCCTGCTGACTGCTTTCCTGCATCAGCATCCTTTTCATCATTTCCTGCCCTTCTGCACTTTCAAGATGATCTGAGATTGCACAGGCCAGCAAGTTGGGATTGCACTGGACGGGGAATTGCCCGCGGATGGTCTGAATTTTTCTTAGATATGCTTCCATTTTTTCCCATTTTCCAAAATCATGCAAAGATTTTACCATGCCTTTTGTTAGCCCAGCATTAGTTTCTGGCATTCAAACGGTTTGATTTCAGTGATTTAGGTCTCTAAAACCAGAAGTTTAATAGGCCGCAGCGCGGGAATGCCGCTGTAGGATTTCGGGGGTTTGGTGATAATGGAAGGAAGGTTTGAGCCAAAGCCGTTCTTCTTCAAACTCGTCGATGAGAGCTGGATGGGCTGAGATTTTTTCATCCAGTTTGATGCTGACCTGTGATTCCTGGTTGGGACGGATGATCAGTTGAACAGGGATTTCTCCTGGATGCTTTTGCAACATCCCCCTCAGCATCCGAATCCTTTCCGGGCTGCAGTTTTCTTGGTCCAGCCAGATATCGAGGGTCTTTGCTTCCTCGGACCTCACATCAGAAAGGAGACGGATACGGTCAACCATCAGACTCATTCCATCATCCCGTCGGTTGACCCTACCGGTAAACAACAAAGGTTCGTCCTTTTCCAACAGATCGGCAGTCTGGGCATAAACTCTGGCAAAGATGGGAAATTCCAGGGACCCCCGCAAATCTTCGAGGAGGATGATGGCAAATTTTTCAGAACTTCTGCTGAGTCTTACGGTTTTGGAAACCACAATTCCTGCGAGGCTGACCACTTCCTGTTCCTTCAGGTCTCCTTCCTGGAGTTGCATGGTAGTCACCGCGAGTTCCCGGATATCGGAAGCGAACCCGTCAAGAGGATGGCCGGAAACATAAAAACCAAGGGAGTCTTTTTCCAATTTGAGACGATGGTGATGTTTCCAGTCCCTCAGATCCGGATATATCAACTGGGTTTCCGTAGACTTCACCTCGTTTTCATCCATCAGTTCAAAAAGAGAATGCTGTCCGCTCTGTTGACCCTGCTGATGTGCCTGGGCAAGGTGAAGGGCTTCATCAAGAACGGCATCAAGTTTGGCACGGTTGGTCTGCATCGAGTCAAAGGCACCACAATGGGCGAGGGTTTCCAGCATCCTGCGGTTGAGACGGTTGAGGTCCACGGCTTTCAGGAAATCCAGGAAATCGACAAGTTTTCCTTTCTCTTCACGGACATCGATGATGGCATCAACCGCGTTTCCTCCTACATTTTTCACTGCATTCAGGCCGAAGCGCACCGATTCCACACGTGCCTCGCGTCTTAACCAGTTTAAAAAGGCAGGCGAATTCATGATTTCTTCCACGGAAGAATCATTTTCCTTTTTGGGAAGATATTCTAAAACCGCTTGAATCCATGCTTCCTCAGAGGAACATTTTTGGTTGAGGACCTTTTTAAGAGCAGGCAGTAATTCCAGGTAGACATCCTGAGGAAGAGCACTTGGGCCGGAAAAAGGGCTCCCAGGGAAGTCCTGGTCCAGATGGGTCAATTTGGTTTCCGTTAAAAGGAATTCCGAGGCAGAGACGCTGAAATTTTTTTCACTGAGGTTGACGTCCGGAGGAAGGACGGTGACTTCCATTTCCCTGCAATCACTGATGTATCCCACGATTTTATCAGGATTGTTGATGGAACCGTTCAGCAGTGCGGCCATGAACTGCACCGGATAATGCGCTTTGAGGTAGGCCGTCTGGTAGGAAATCAGTCCGTAGGCGACGGTGTGGGATTTATTGAAACCATAACCTGCAAAATAGTCGATCAGGTCAAAGATGTCGTTGGCCTTGTCTTCCGGTTTTTTCATCCCGCAGCCTTCGACAAATGTTGGGTTTTCCACACAGCCCTGAATGAAACGGTCACGTTGCTCTGCCATTTCCTCCGGGATTTTTTTCCCGATGGCACGTCTCAGCAGGTCTGCATGCCCGAGGGTGAATCCCGCCAGCACCTGGACGGCCTGCATGATTTGCTCCTGGTAGACCATCACTCCGTAGGTTTCCTCGAGAATCGGTTTCAGCAGTGGGTGTGGGTAAATCACTTGTTTTCGACCATGTTTACACTGGACAAAATCCTCAACCATCCCTGATCCCAAGGGGCCTGGTCGATACAGGGCAAGGATGGCAACAATGTCCTCGAAGCTCGAAGGCTGCATGTCGGCAACCAGTCTTTTCATGCCCGAGGATTCGAGTTGGAACACTCCAGCGGTATCCGCAGAACAAAGCAGTTTGAAAGTCGGCGGGTCATCCATGGGGATGCGACCGAGGTCGAGTTGTTCCTCCGGTTCACGATCCTGGTTGATCAGTTCCAGGGTGCCTTCGATGGTGGATAGGTTCTGAAGCCCAAGAAAATCAAATTTAACGGCTCCCTGGTCCTCCGCGTATTTCATCGGATACATCGACTGGAGCGTGCCTTCTTTGCCGGTGCAGACAGGCATCACTTCACGCAGGTCCTGATCCATAATGATCACCCCTGCCGCGTGAGTTCCGAGGTGAGTACTCAATCCCTCGAGTTTCAGGCTCAGATCGAGCAGCTGCTGTTCCTTCTCACTGCCTTCATGGGTCAGTTTTGCGAGTTCAGATTCTTTCCGGATGGCCTCTTCAAGAGTGATGTTCAGTTCATTGGGGATCAACTTGGCGATTTTGTCCGCATCGCCGTAAGAAAAATCCAGTACCCTTGCCACTCCTCTGACGGCAGCCTTCGCTTTCAGTGTCCCGAAAGTGGAAATCTGGCAGACGTTCAATTCGCCGTAACGTTCTCGGACGTAATCGATCACCCGGTCCCGTCCCTCCACATCAAAATCAATGTCGAAATCCGGAAGACTGATGCGGTCCGGATTGAGAAAACGTTCAAACAGAAGTCCGTATCGGAGTGGATCAACATCAGTGATCCGCAGTGCATAGGCCACCAGAGAACCGGCACCGGAACCGCGTCCCGGTCCGACTGCGACGGAATGATCCTTGGCCCAGTTGATGAAATCGGCAACGATCAGGAAATACCCCGGGTAATCCATCTTGATGATCACATCCAGTTCAAATTCCAGCCGTTCACGGTAAGGTTTGGAGAATTCTTCCTGATCCGAATCCGGATGATAAAGCTGGTAGAGGAGCGAAAGTCTTTTTTCCAATCCCTGATGTGCCTCATGCCGAAGCCAGGAATCGAGGGAATGTTCCGCAGGTGTATCGAATCGGGGCAGGAAGAACTTGGAATTGTCCAAATCCAGTTCACAGGATTCAGCAATTTTCGAAGTGTTTTCAATTGCATGGGGATATTCCGAGAAGAGGGTGCGCATCTCCTCTTCCGTCCTGAGATGTCTGGAATTCCCCTGCATTTCCGGAACGCCTTCGTCGGTGACTCTTGACTGCATCCCCATCAGCCAGAGGATGTGTTGAGCTTCGGCCTCTCTGCTTTCGAGGTAAAAACAGTCATTGGACGCGATCAGGGGCAGTTCCATTTCTTCTGCAAGTTCAACCAGCATTCGGTTCAACTCTTGTTGCCGTTCGAGGCCATTATCCTGGAGTTCAAGGTAGAAACGTCCATCGAACAGATCACGATACCAGCCTGCCAATTTTCTGGCCTCTTCCTTCCTGCCCTGGAGCAGGGGTTGGGAGATCACGCCTTCAAGACCGCCACTGAAGGCAATCAGCCCATGGTGATATTGTTCAAGGGTGGATTGATCAACACAGGGTATGCCTTGCTGTTTCCCTTCAGAAAAGGCGTGATGGGAAAGGTAGGTCAGGCTCCGGTATCCTTCTCGATTGAGGCAGATCAGCTGAGTCTGGGGCGGTCTCCTCGAAGCACGGAAACGTCCGTTTTCCTGCTCTGTTTCAGGAGAAAAAATTCCCATCCCGATCAAAGGTTTGAGGCCCGCCTTTTTCATGGCATGATAGAATTCCATGGCCCCGTACATGTTTCCGTGATCGGTGATCGCACAGGCATCAAAACCCTTCTGCTGAAGGGCGGAGGTCAACTCAGGGATCTTGATCGCGCCTTCAAGCAGCGAGTATTGGGTATGGAGGTGAAGGTGGGTGAACATGGTCAGTAGTATTCTCCTAACTCGGAAATTTTCTCCAGGCCCTTCCAAAACAATGAATTGACTTGGCGCCCTTGGAACAGTTTAATCATCGGCATTGTAAGTATCAGCATGTTTGTCATCTGCATCGATCACCAAACTTTTCATTGAAGAATCCATGAAAACCGGTTTTTACTCCCATCCACTTTTCCTGGAACATGATACCGGAGCGCATCCTGAAAATGCGGAACGCCTGAGAGCGATCCGGAATCGTTTGCAGTCCGAAGGAATTCTGGATCAACTGGAACTCCGGTCCGGAAGACAGGCAACCTCCCAGGACATTTCCATGCTTCACAGCGAGGATTTGTTCGAGCAGGTCCGTCAGGCTTCGGAAGAAGGAAGGCAGAATCTTCAGAGTCCGGATTGTGTTGTTTCGGAACAAACCTTTTCTGCCGCTCTGCAAGCCGTTGGTTCGGTTTTGGAAGCGGTAGAGGAAGTTGCGGAACGTCGTCTGGATAATGCTTTTTGCGCGGTTCGTCCCCCCGGTCATCATGCGGAACGGGACCAGGCCATGGGTTTCTGTTTTTTCAACAACATCGCCCTGGCAGCCGAATACCTTACCCGAAGTCTCGGATACAAAAGGGTTCTGATTTTTGATTTTGATGTGCATCATGGGAATGGAACCCAGCATCTTTTTGAGGAACGGGATGATGTTTTTTTTATCAGCACCCATCAGGATCCGCGAAGTTGTTATCCTGGAACAGGTTATTCAAATGAAACCGGCCGGGGGCCCGGAAGCGGGTTTACCCGGAATCTGCCTCTTCCTCCCTGGACAGAAGATGCAGCATACCTTGACCAGGTTGAGCACCAACTGCTGCCGCTGCTGATCGAATATGCCCCGGATTTCATTCTCGTCTCAGCCGGATTCGATGCCCACCGGGATGATCCTCTCGCTTCTTTGAACCTGACCGACATAGCCTTCACAAAACTCACCGAAAGGCTCAAGCTTCAGGCATCGGAAAGCGCCGGAGGCCGGATGGTCAGCATTCTTGAAGGCGGATACGATGTTCAGGCCCTCTCCCTTTGCGTTCATGAGCATTTGAAGGTGCTCTCCTCGGATTGAGGATTTTCTGCCTTAATTCCCTTTCACCAGGGTTTCTTCTTCAGGAACCTTGTAACTTCCGCTGTAAAGAAAATAAGGAATTCCTCCCAGCAGGAAGACACTCAGTTGGACAATCACAAAAACATTGAAAATGTCCGCGCCTCCGCTGTGGCCTGCCAGCAGATAAAGCGATTCAAAAGCAGCATGCCCGATTCCGATTCCTCCAGGTGCTACCGGAATGGCAACGGTGATCAAACCAATGGGCATTAAAAAAAACTGGGTGGCCAGTCCCATATCCCGAATTCCCATCAATTTTGAAACTTCGAAAAAAATCAGTCCGACCAGCATGTGGATGCTGATCGAAAGCAGTAAGGTAAATAATAGAGTCGGTTTGCGATGCTGATAGCTTTTGAATGCCAGGTAGACCTTGATCAAAAATGTCTTCCCGGGAAGCCGATTGAACAATCGAATAAAGGGATCCCGGCCTTCAGCAAAGGGGTAAAGGGCGATGATGTAAAAGATCAGTGTTGCTCCGAAAAGACCGGTGATCGACCAGGCCAATGGATGGAGGGAGGATTGTTTCCAGATTAGATCAAGATTGAATATCAAAGCGATGAAGGCCATCACCACCAGTCCGAAAAGACCGACAAAACGGTCGATCAAAAGCGTCATGAAGGCACGGGTGCGGCCTTCTTCTTTTTCGGAACGGATGACGTAATAGCCTTTAACCACATCTCCCGTGATTGCGCCGGGAAGGGTGGTGTTGAAAAAATTCCCAATCCAGGTCAAGAGGAAGGTTCGCTTCGGTTCCACTTTCAGACCGATGGCGCGAAGCAGAAGCCACCAACGCAAAGTTGCCATCGGGACCACGGCGAGAATCAGGATTAAATACATCATCATCAGAATTCCAGGCGAATCCATCAGCAGCAGCAAACGTTCAAAATTCAGTCGTCCACTCTGAATCAGATAATAGAGAATCGCCGTTACGATTCCCATTTTCATCAACGTCAAGAGGATGCGCTTCATTTCAAAATTCCAACACCAGGAAAAGGATCGGATTCAGGAAGATCATGAGTACTGCCAGGCCTTTCAGCCAACCTCCCAGTTTTCGGCAGTCATGGCAGGTTGTAATCAGCCAAATCAAAGAAAAATCCAAAGCCAGTATAATGATTGCGGGCCATCTCTCCAGCCAAACAAAAAGTGCGCCGAAAAAAAGCGCATGCGTCAGTTCAACAAAAAAACTGCGGATTCCATAAGCCTGCCCGCAACTCAAGCATCGGCCCCGAGAAAATAAATAGGAGAGCAAGGGAACCAATTCCTTGATCCTTAAAATATGACCGCAGAAAAAACAAAATGAACGAGAAGGAACCAGGGGTGAAAATCTGCCCTGCCGAAGGTGATCCTTCAATCTTTCGCTGTAAAGGGGATCGTTCAGAACCCTCTCATGGTCAGCGAGATGGGCCATTTGAAAGCGGTCAATGCAAAGATTGATAAAACTTCCCCAAACCATTCCCAGCAGAAACCCTGTGATTCCTTCCAGACCGTTCATGTTTCTTCAAATTCAATCATTAACCTTTTTTATCTGATCCCACTTTTTTGCTTGCCAACCATCTTACATCAACGTATTGATATATGGTGATTTAATTTTGATACAAGGAGGTATGATGGAACAACTGGCACAGATCTTAAGGTTATTGGGCGATGAAACCAGGCTGAGGATTCTGGTGTTGTTGTCAAAGCATCCCCTGAATGTGAGTGAATTGACTTCGATCCTTGGTGTAGCCCAGTCAGGAGTTTCACGGCATTTGGGGCATTTACGCAAGCTCGGACTGATCCAGGAGCAAAAGGCAGGGGTCTGGACCTACTATCAACTAAGCGGTCCGGAGATTGGGGATGAGCAGTTGAAACTGCTTTGGTCCTACGTTCATCACCAGCTTGGTGAGTTGGAAGATCCCTTCAACGACCAGGTTCGGCTTCAGGAAGTGATCCGCCAGCGCGAATTGGGTGGTCCTGGACTCAACGAAAGATTGTTGGAACCAGGGCAGACTTGGTATGCATGGTCCCGATTACTCGGCATGCTGATTCGCTTTTACCGGCCTGGAAGGATGACTCCTGAAAACAAAGGAGAAGGCCTGGTCATGCTGGACCTCGGTTGTGGAGACGGTTCCCTGACGGTAGAAATGGGCCGTTTTGCGGAACGTGTGATTGGAGTCGATTACAATCCGGAACTGCTCGCATCGGCCCGGCAGCGCATGGACCGATTGGGGCTGGAGCACGTGACCTTATTGGCTGAGGATGTCGGCAGCCTTTCGCTGGAGCCTCAAAGTGTGGACGTCGCCGTATTTTCCCAGTCTCTCCATCATCTGGACGACCCCTTCAGCGGAATCCGTCAGGCTTATCGGTTGCTTCGCCCTGGAGGGCTGTTAGCAGTGATGGAACTGGCGGCACACGACCAACTCTGGGTACTGGAAAAACTGAAGCACAAGTGGCCCGGTTTTGAGCAGGAGCATTTACTGAAGATGATGCAGGAAGCCGGATTTAGCGGCCTCAAAGAGGAAATCCTTCCCCAGAGCAGGGGAGAGCTTTTCCAGGTTATTTTGGCGATGGGAGTTCGGGATTGAGCCATCGGTTTTGTTAAACAAAGACCCATCGTGGGAGGAACAATGATGGAAAGAAATTCTTCGGAATGCCTGCTGAAAAAATTGGATGAAGAAATCGTGCTGCTGGATGGAGCGATGGGCACCATGATTCAGCAGCATAAACTCGAAGAGAAGGATTTCAGGAATGAGGCGCTTGCAGATCACCCAAATCCTTTGCAAGGCAACAACGACCTGCTCTCCATCACCCGTCCCGAAATCATCGAACAGATCCATACGGATTACCTTGAGGCCGGAGCCCGGATCCTGGGAACCAATACCTTCAACGCCAATCGTATATCCCAGCAGGACTACTCTCTTGAAGATTATGTCGAACAACTGAACCGTGCTTCCGTTGATGTTGCACTCAAGGCCGCAAGCCGGTTTGAGCAGGACCATCCCGGGGAAAAGGTCTGGATCGCAGGGGCCATCGGACCCACCAACCGCACCTGCTCCCTTTCCCCGGATGTACAGAACCCCGCCTATCGGGCTCTTGAATTCGATGAAATCGCGGAGACTTACCTGGAACAGGCCCGAGCGTTGATGGATGCCGGTGCGGATCTGCTGATGTTTGAGACCACTTTTGACACCCTCAATCTGAAGGCAGGGATTTACGCGGTTGAAAAGCTGAATGATCTTTACGGCAGGAGAACTCCTGTCATGCTCTCTGTCACCATCACCGATGCTTCCGGAAGGACCCTCTCGGGCCAGACCCTGGAAGCGTTCTACCTCTCGGTGATGCATGCCCGGCCTCTTGCGGTTTGCATCAACTGCGCACTGGGTGCCAAAGAAATGCGGCCCTTTGTGGAAGAGCTTTCACGCATCTGCAAATTTCGGGTCGGTGTCTACCCCAATGCGGGACTGCCCAATGCGATGGGGGAATACGACCAGTCTCCCGGGGAATTTTCCGGAATCATGAAAGAGTTTGCCTCCCTGGGGTGGGTCAACCTGATGGGCGGATGCTGCGGGACCACTCCGGAACACATTCGTGTTCTCAAAGAATCCCTTAAAGATATGAAACCAAGGATGATCCCGGAAATTCCCCAAGAATCATCTTACTCAGGACTGGAGCCACTGCGGGTTACAAGTGACACAGGTTTTTTGATGATCGGGGAGCGGACCAATGTGACTGGTTCTCCAAAATTTAAAAAATTGGTCCTCAATCATGATTTCGAAAACGCGCTTACCGTGGCCCGACAGCAGGTGGAGGCCGGAGCCAACCTGATCGATATCAATTTCGACGAAGCGCTGCTGGACGGGGTGGAATCAATGCGGCATTTTCTCAACCTGGTTGCCTCCGAACCTGACATCTCCAGGGTTCCGGTGATGATCGACAGTTCCAAATGGGAAGTTTTAGAAGCCGGTTTGAAATGTCTGCAGGGCAAGGGTGTGGTCAATTCCATCAGCCTCAAGGAAGGAGAAGCCGAATTTTTGCGTCAGGCAGAAATCATCCGCAGGTATGGCGCCGCGATGGTGGTGATGGCTTTCGACGAGCAAGGTCAGGCGACATCATTCGAGAAAAAAGTTTCGGTCTGTAGGAGAGCCTATCAACTGTTGACGGAACAGGTCGGGATTCCCGCGGAGGACATCATTTTCGATCCGAATATCCTGACTCTGGCAACCGGGATTGACGAACACCGAGACTACGCTGTGGCCTTCATCGAAGCGGTGAGGGAAATCAAAAATCAGTGTCCCGGGGCGAAAGTCAGCGGCGGGGTGAGCAACATTTCCTTTTCCTTCCGCGGCAACAACCCGATCCGCGAAGCGATGCATTCGGCCTTCCTGTTCCACGCGATCCAGGCCGGGCTGGACATGGCCATCGTCAATGCCGGAATGCTGGATGTTTATCAGGAAATTCCTGCGGATCTGCTGGAACGGGTCGAAGACGTGCTATTCAACCGCAGCCCTGATGCCACGGAGAAACTGCTCGATTTTGCGGAAAGCTATCGAACTGAACGACAGCAGAACACAGGACGAGAGCTTGAGTGGCGGCAGGGAAGTGTCGATATGCGACTGCAGCATGCATTGATCAAAGGTATCAGCGATTTCATCATCGAAGATACCGAGGAGGCACGGGGAAGTTATGAGTCGCCGCTGGAAGTCATCGAAGGCCCTTTGATGAATGGAATGCAGGTGGTCGGTGATCTTTTTGGCGAAGGAAAGATGTTCCTGCCCCAGGTAGTGAAAAGTGCACGGGTGATGAAACAGGCGGTGGCTTACCTGGAACCCTTCATGGAGGAAGAAAAAAAGAATTCCCTGAAGCATCACCGGCAACCACCAATCGTGCTTGCCACCGTCAAAGGCGATGTACACGACATCGGGAAAAATATCGTTGGTGTCGTATTGGGCTGCAACGGATACGAAGTGATCGATCTGGGGGTGATGACTCCCTGTGAAACCATCCTGAACACCGCAGAGCAGCATGATGCACTGCTCATCGGGCTTTCGGGTTTGATCACTCCATCGCTGGATGAAATGGTGCATGTCGCCTCGGAAATGAAGCGCCTGGGATGCCGCAGACCGTTGCTGATCGGTGGTGCTACCACCAGCAGCATTCACACGGCGGTCAGGATTTCTCCGGAATACGACCAGCCGGTGGTTTATGTTCAGGATGCATCAAGGGTGATCGGAGTGGTTTCCAGCTTGCTCAATCCCCGGGTCCGTGAGGAATTTGCAGAACGAAACCGTAAAGATCAGGAGCGCCGCCGTAGAGACTATCTGGAACGCCAGCAGAATCGCAGAATGCTGACCCTGCAGCAGGCGAGAAAAAACAAAACCCCGATTGATTGGAAACGATACCAGCCTCCAAAACCTTCATTCGAAGGCATCCGTGTTTACGGGAAAAGCCTGGAAAAACCGGAGCGCGGAGACAGCGTTCCGTTTGAGGAATTCCCGCCTGTCTCCGTGGAAAGCCTGAGGCCCTTCATCGACTGGACTCCTTTTTTCCAGACCTGGGAACTGCGTGGACGGTATCCCTCCATCCTGGAGGATTCCCGTGTTGGAGAAGAAGCCCGCAGGCTTTTACGGGAAGCGGAAACGATGCTCGACAACTGGTCCCACCAGAAACGGGTTATTCCCCAGGCGGTTTGCGGTTTTTTCAAAGCCTACAGTGAAGACGATGACATCATCCTGCTCCAACCCGGTAATGAAAAGAAGGTACTCAAGGTTTTCCACAGTTTGAGACAGCAGGCCCTCAAAGATTCGGGTAAGCCAAACCGGGCACTGGCCGATTTTATTGCCCCCCTTTCCTCAGGATTGTCAGATTATCTGGGAGCGTTTGTGGTGACGGCAGGGATCGGGATCGAAGAAATCAGCAGGGAATACGAAGCGTCTCATGACGATTTCAACGCGATCCTGGCCAAGTCTCTTGGGGACCGGTTAGCGGAAGCGTATGCTGAATTCCTGCACCTGCAGATGCGTCGTGAGTGGGGTTACGGACTCTCGGAGCAATTGAATCCGAAGCAGTTGATCCGTGAAGCTTACCAGGGTATCCGTCCTGCCCCGGGCTATCCGGCTCAGCCCGACCATAGCGAAAAGCCGGCACTGTTCAAACTCCTCCGGGCAGAAGAACGCATCGGGGTTTCACTCACCGAAAACTTCTCCATGAGTCCGGCCAGTTCGGTATGCGGACTCTATTTCAGTCATCCTGAGTCCTGCTATTTTGCGGTTGGTAAAATCGGACGGGACCAGACTCAGGATTATGGCCGACGTAAAGGCATCAGCCATGAAGAAGCCGAACGCCTGCTGGGACCGGTGCTTGGCTATGAAACCCAAACAAAAACAGATCCTATTCCCTCAATCGGCGAGGAGGTCCAATGAAAGTCGCTGAATTGTACCGTCAGAAATCCTTTGTTTTTTCGATTGAAATCTATCCTCCGAAAACTCAGGAGAGCCTGGAACGCCTTAAAATAAAACTTAAGGAATTCAGGTCTTATCATCCGGATTTCATCTCCGTGACCTATGGGGCTGGAGGTTCCACCCGGGAAAATACCCATGAACTCGCCTCCTACATCCAGAACGATCTGGGCATTGAGGCGATGGCCCATTTGACCTGTGTTTCCCACACACGCCTGGAAATCGAAACCTTGCTGGAGCAGTTCCATCAATCCGGAATCGAAAATCTGATGGCCCTGCGCGGAGACCCGCCCTCGGGAAAGAATCATTTTCAACGACCTTCCAGAGGGTTTGCCTATGCTGTTGAATTGATCGAGTCGATCAGGGCATTGAACGGATTCTGCATCGGAGCAGCGGGTTATCCGGAGGGCCACGTGGAAAATCCGGACAGGGAGGCAGACCTCAGGCATCAAAAAGCCAAGGTCGATGCGGGAGCAGAATTGCTGGTGTCACAGTTTTTTCTTGTCAATGAATTCTTCCTCAAATGGCGAGACCGTCTACACCGGGGAGGAGTGAGGGTTCCCATCATTCCCGGCTTGCTGCAGCCCTCTTCTGCTGAGGCATTGTTCCGGATGTCAAAACTCTGTGGAGTTTCGATTCCGGGTTCTCTTCGAGCAAAACTCGAGCGTTTTGCCGATGATCCCGGGGCGCTCAAGGAAATCGGCTGGAACCACCTGGAAGCACAGACCGAATCACTGCTGCGTGAAGGAATCGAAGGAGTCCATCTCTATGCCCTCAACCGCCTGGAAACGGTACGGCGTTTCAGTCAACTGATCCAGCCTGTGTCAGGGAGGCATGATACTTATTCTGAGAATCCGGAAAAATATTCAATCGCTGAAAATTCCAAAATCCCTATCACTGCTTGAAGCAGGACTTGAGGTTCAGTCAAGATTCCTTCATTTTTTTTCAAAAAGAAAATCGGCGTCCTGCCATTTTTCCATAAAATCAAAGTCGACTTCTATCAGGAGGTTAGAATGGAACCGGGATTCATTGAGGGGATTCCCAAAGCAGAACTGCACCTGCACATCGAAGGTTCGCTCGAACCGGAACTGATGTTTGCCCTGGCGGAAAGGAATCGGGTTGATCTGCCTTACAACTCGGTTGAAGAGCTAAGACAGGCGTATCAGTTTACCAACCTGCAGTCTTTTCTTGACATCTATTACGCGGGAGCCAGGGTTCTGCTGGTTGAGCAGGATTTTTACGATCTCACCTGGGCTTATCTGACACGCATGCAGGAACAGAATGTCAAGCATGTAGAAATCTTTTTTGATCCCCAAACCCATACCGAAAGAGGAGTCGCATTCTCCACCGTGATTGAAGGCATTGATTCTGCCCTGAAGGATGCAAGACGGGAGTATGGAATTTCTTCCTACCTGATCCTCTGTTTTTTACGTCACCTCAGCGAAGATGATGCCTTCAAGACCCTGGAGGAGGCTCTTCCGTTCCGTGAAAAAATCATTGGGGTCGGGCTCGATTCCTCGGAAGTGGGGCATCCTCCGGAGAAATTTCAGCGTGTCTTCCAGCGTGCTTCCGAAGAGGGTTTCCGGCGTGTCGCTCATGCCGGAGAAGAGGGACCTCCGGAATACATCATCGGGGCGTTGGATCTTCTTGGTGTGGAACGCATCGATCATGGCGTTCAGTGTGAAAAAGATCCCGAACTGCTCCGCAGGCTGGCGGAATCAAGGATGCCCCTGACTGTCTGCCCGCTTTCCAATACCCGTCTTTGCGTCTTTGAAAAAATGAAGGACCATAACCTGAAACGACTTCTGGATGCGGGACTCTGTGTGACCGTCAATTCCGATGACCCTGCTTATTTCGGAGGTTACATGAACGAAAACCTGACCGCAGTACAGCAGGGACTGAATCTGTCAAAGGAGGATCTGGTGGAGTTGGTGAAAAACGGATTCCGTGCCAGTTTTCTGCCGAAAACCGCAATCGAATCCCGGGTTCAGGCAGTCGATGAATATGCCTCGAAAAATCCGTGAACGCGAAAACGGTTTGAACGAAAACGGGAAATCAGATCAGTTTGGAATGAAAAAGTTCCCGGCCTGATCCACCAGTTTTCTGTCCACACCGATCTTTTCTGCTTTTTGGGTGAGGTCTTTCCAGGAGGTTTGAGACAGCGGAAGTCCGGTATTCATTCTCTCCTTCATCAGTCGCAGTTCGACCTCTCCGGGAATCAGCACTTCCCCATCCGGTTCGGCAGGGCGTGAATCTTTATAGAACTCAATGTAGTTTCTCACCTCCTGTGCAAACCAGTCATCGGAATGGAAGTAATCGAGGGAGAAATACACCGAGAGCATGCCATTGCAGAACGGGCGCCGGGAAGTATCCTGAATGCCTGCCGAAGTTCCGGAACCGGTGAGGGCTCCGGCAAACATTTCCATGAAAAAATTGAGTCCTGCCCCCTTGTGTAAACCGAAACCGGTGAGGGCTCCCGGGCCAATATTCGGATCCGGATAGCGGTCTTCGGGAATCTCTCCATAAAGCGGGAGAGGATCATTTCCCAACTTTCCGTCGGGTCCGATGATCGCTCCTTCGGGAAGAGGAGTTCCTCCTCTCAAAGCGACCAATGCCTTCCCCTCGGCTACCAGCGAGGTGGCAAAATCGAGAATGACCGGCGGTTCATCGGGTCGTGGGATTCCGCAGCAGAAAGGGGAGGTGCTGCCCCGTCGGTCTACTCCTCCGAAAGGCGCAACCAGCAGGCTTCCCCGAACATTGACCATGTGAAGTGAGGCAACTTTGGATTCCGCTGCCAGTTCCGCCCAATCGCCGATGCGGCCGAGGTGTCCTGAATTGCGTAATGCGGTGACCGAAACCCCCTGTTTAAGGGCTTTTTCGACTCCTTGCTGTATTGTCTGTTCTCCGATCGACTGCCCGAATCCATGACCCCCATCGAGGATGCTGAGGACTTCATTCTCCTGGATCAGGCGGATTTTCTGATTCGGAATCAGGGTCCCTTTTTGCACCCATTCCACGTAACGCGGCATTCGCGCCACCCCATGGCTTTCGTGACCTCTCAGGTTGGCTCCGATCAGACGACGGGTTACACGTTCGGATTCTTCTAAGGAACAGCCGACTTGCGCGAAACTTTCCTGGAGGAATTCCTGCATGAAATCGACGGGGATGAAAACCGGTGTTTCCTGGAAGGCCATTTGGTATTTTCAACAATAGAATGAATCAAAAATTAACTTCTAGCATACTTGGCTCCTTGAAGGCAAATTCATGAAACCTTGCCCTACAGGATTTGATCTGGAAGAAACCTCAAAAACTGCTTAAGATATCCCCTTTTGCAAAGGAGCGGAATTTACGAAGACCATAAATCGCTCATTAAGTTCACCTGAGGTCAAACTGCGATAACATGCTTCAATTTCTACCTTCCTGGTTCCGAGGGATTCTTTCCACTTTTTTGGTGGTGCTCAACACCATGGTTTGCGGGTCTCTGGTAACACTCCTGGTTCCGGTGAAAATGATAATTCCCTTAGAAGGATGGAGGAATTTCTGGACCGGGGTCATGTTGAGGATTGGCAGTCTCTTCATCTGGATCAACAAAAACATTCAGCTTCTGATCCATCAAATCCGATGGGAAATCAGTGGTCTGGAAAACCTGGACCTGAATTGCAAATATCTGGTTATTTCAAATCATCAGTCTGCCGTGGACATTCCGGTGCTTCAGGGGATTTTTCATAAAGTGATTCCCTTTCCAAGGTTTTTTATCAAGCAACAGTTGTTGTGGGTTCCTTTTCTCGGAGTAGCACTTTGGGCCCTGGGAATGCCGATGATGAAGCGTTATTCCAGGAAAAAATTGAAACAGCGCCCGGAGTTACGCGGCAAAGATTTGGATCGGACCCGAAAAGCCTGTGAACATCTGAGGGAGCAACCTTTGACCCTGCTCAATTTTGTCGAGGGGACACGATATGACCCAAGTAGGCAGGATCATCAGAATTCCTCCTTTCAGTACCTTTTGCGTCCCAAATCGGGAGGGATTCATGCCGTGCTGCAGGCTTTAGGAGACCAGATCGAAGCGATTTTGGATGTGACGATCATCTACCCCGACATACAGTCTCCCAGTTTTTCTGATTTCACCTTTGGACGCCTTCAACGAATCAGGGTGGAGGTTGATCAACTGCGCCTTGGTGAGGAGGGAGTCCCTTCTCTGGAAGAGATCCGAAGCCGAGAAGGAGGAAGCCATATACGAAAATGGCTAAACGAACGTTGGCAACGTAAGGAAAAAATGATCGGGGAATATCTGGAAGAACATGGAGAATATGAATTGCCCAAGGTGATCGAGCCCCAGGTACCTCTTCCGGATCCTGCCTGATCCTTGAAAAAATTCATAATTTTTTTTGAATCAAGATCCTTTGAAACTTCCAGGAAGAGGAGTTCTCTTTTACTTTTCAGTTTTTTGATGATTCATGTTTTATTTTTCTATTCTAACTTCAACTTTCATTCATAGGAGTGGTTTTGGGTTTTAAACGGATATCAATGGTTAAGACATTTTTGCTTTTCCTGAGCTTCGGGCTTCTGTCTCTTCCCTTGAAAGCCCAACAGGAGACGATTCTTTATTTTGATTTCAAGGAAGAAATCTGGAATCTGGAAGGAGATCCCCAGAAGGATGGTGTTTTTTTTGGAACCCTGAAAAACCGTCTTCCTGAGGGAACGGGCAATTTCAAATTTCCCGATGGCAGGCTTTATGAGGGAGAATGGCAGCAAGGTTGGATCGAGGGTGAGGGGAGCCTCAGCCTACCTTCTGGAGAGCAATACAATGGAAGTTTCAAGAAGGGTGTTTTTCATGGGAATGGATCCTATCGCTGGCCGGCAGGAGACGAATACAACGGTGAATATCTGGATGGTCTCAAACATGGAAGGGGCAGATTGATTTTCCCTAATGGGGACCGGTATGTTGGCTCATTTGAGAAAGGGCTTTATCACGGTGAAGGAGTTTTTAGTTTCGGCAATGGGGCTGAATACCAGGGGAATTATCGTAACGGACTGCGTGAAGGAAAAGGTACTTTCAAGTTTGCCAATGGAGATCTGTACGAAGGCCCGTTTGTCGCAGGAATGCCAGAAGGCAAAGGCATTTATCAGTTTCAGGGCGGAATGTCATACGAGGGTGAGTTCCGCAAAGGCCTGCGTCACGGTCAGGGAAAGCTGATGCTTTCCAACGGAATCATGATCGAGGGAGAATTTTCAGACAACCGCCTTCCATCCCCACTCAAACTCGAATATCCCAACGGAACCGTTTACCAGGGTTCGGTGATCAATGGAATCCCGGATGGTAATGGAACCATCAGAATGATGGATGGAACCAGTTACGAGGGAGGATTCAAAAAGGGTGCATTCCATGGAGAAGGTGTTTACCTCTATCCCGACGGAGCCGAATTTCAGGGAACGTATCAGGAAGGAGTCCGCGAAGGGAAAGGCATTTTCAGATGGCCTGACGGCAGAAGCCTCGAAGGGAATTACCAGCAGGGACAGGTTTCCGGAAAAATTGTCCTCAACTTTTCAGGAGGCAGCAGATACGAAGGCATGCTCGAAGATGGTGTGATGAACGGGGAAGGCAGCATCCGCCATGTCAATGGAGAGGAGTATACCGGTGGATTCCGGGAGGGGATTTATCACGGCAAGGGACGTTACACCTGGCCTGACGGTCAAGTCTATGAAGGCAGTTATGAAACGGGTGTCCGAGAAGGTAAAGGAGAATTGACCTATGCCAATGGCGACCAATTTGTCGGTTCCTTCGAAAAGGGCCTGCCCTCCGGACAGGGGATCTTTACCTATGCTGATGGAAGCAGTTTTGAAGGAGAATTTGAGAATGGATTGATGGAAGGAGAGGGATTTTTCGTTCAAAATGGAACACGCTTCAAGGTTCTCTACCGTCAGGGCAGGATGCAGGAATCAGAACTTGCGGACAACGAACAGGGGTCCTGCAAATTTCCGATGAATGAGACATCATCTCAGGCTTCAGTGGTCTGCAGTTTTTCCGATGGTTCAAGCTATCAGGGCCCAATGGTCGATGATCGTTATGAAGGCAAGGGGACTTTCTCGTTTGCCAACGGCACCCAGTATGTCGGGGATTTCAAGTCCGGTGAATTTCACGGCCAGGGCAGCCTGACCTATGCGGACGGCACAAGCTATTCCGGAGGTTTCGAATCGGGCAGTTTCAGTGGTGAGGGAACTCTCAGCAACTCCCAGGGCTTGACTTATTCCGGTTCATTCAAGAATGGAAAATTCAACGGTACAGGCCGTATCGCCCTCGCTGACGGTGGTGGGTACAATGGTGAATTCATGGATGGTGTTTACCATGGAACCGGAGTTCTGAAAATGGAGGATGGAACCGAATTCGAAGGCGACTTTGTTCGCGGATTTGCGGAAGGCAATGTTGAAATCCGTTTTCCCAGTGGTGCCAGTTATTCCGGAAAGTTGACTGTCCGTCTCAGCTGTGACATGAACCAGATGAACTGCTCCAAAAACAGCGTCTACCAGGGCGATGGAATTCTTTCTAATTCCACAGGCGACCGCTTTGAAGGTCAATTCAAGGATGGACAGCGTCATGGAAATGGAGTACTGGTCACGGCATCCGGGATCCGGCTAGAAGGGGAATGGAAAGAAGATCAGCGTTGGAATCTGGTCGCCTATGATCCCGATGGCAGCCAGCGCGGACGTTATGAAGATGGAGTCTGGAAGTCTCCCTGAAAATCCTTTTTTCCCCATTTCTCCTGCCTCCGAGGCTGAAGCCTGATTCGGCCTCGCAGATCCTTCCAAAGTTCTCCTTTCCATTTCAACAGAAATGCTTGAACTTATTAGGTAAGCATTTATTATAAGTTTCACTCTGATCAGAAATCTTAATTTTCAAAACGGAACTGGCTGATTTTCAGCAGCGAAGCCATTTCCGATCATCATGACCCTTCCTGGGCTTAGAATGAGATCACTTTCAGGTACGCCCAATCAGAATCCTCATCGTTTTACTGCTGAAAATCTCCTGCTTTTTTCACCCTTCAAAAAATTTGGCTGTCAACGGGTTGCTGCAGTTTTGAAGCAGACTGAAACCGTTGTGCCTGAAAGATTCGCATGAAAGAGTACGAAGCCTCAAACATCCGCAACTTGGCCCTCATCGGTCATGGATCTGCGGGCAAAACCATCCTTGCCGAATCGATGCTTGCCTGCAGCGGGGCAATCACCCGAATCGGAAGCGTCGAGCAGGGAAGCACGGTTTCGGATTATCATGAAGATGAACAACAGCGGCAGATCTCGATTCACACCACCTCGATGTATGCCGAATGGAAGTCCTGTAAGTTGAACATCCTGGATTCTCCCGGCTATGCGGATTTTGTTGGAGAAGCGCTTTCGGCTCTGAGGGTTGCCGATTCTGCGATCCTGACCGTCCACGGTGCCCATGGGATCGAACTCGGTACGGAGCAGATGTGGGAAAAAGTCTGCGATATGAAAATGCCGACCCTGGTGGCGGTGAATGTGCTTGATGCGGAATACGTCAAATTTGATCAAATCGTCGAGGATCTCAGCAATCAATTCGGAAAACGTTTTTTCCCGATGACTTTACCAGTCAACCCCGGTCCGGGGCTTGACCAGTTGGTCGAAGTCATGGGCCGAAAACTTCACCGTTATGACTTGGGAGGAATCGGTCAGTTCAGCACGGAAGACCTGCCGGCAGACTGGCAGGATCGTGTGGAAGAATTGCACCAGCAGTTGATGGAAAACGTTGCGGAGTCTGATGACACCTTGTTGGAGAAATTTTTTGAGGAGGGAGAACTGAGCGACGATGAAATCAGCACCGGTCTCAAGGGGGCATTGAGTCAACAGACTTTCATCCCTGTCTTTGCCGTTTCCTCCGCGACCAGTGTCGGCGTTCCACAGTTGATGGATTTTCTAGCCGCCCATGCGCCCTCACCCCGGGATGTCTCCTCGGCAGAGGCAAGCCGCAGTGACGGTGAAACCCTCGAGGTCGGACTGGATGATGGTTCCCCGCTGCTCACCATATTCAAAACCGTCAGCGAGCCGCATGTCGGGGAACTTTCATTCTTTCGACTCTACAGCGGCAAAGTGGAAACCGGGATGGACCTCATCAACACCGGCCGGAATCATCAGGAACGGGTCGGACAGATTTTCCAGATGAATGGAAAGGAACGAACTCAGGTCAAATCGATTCAGGCGGGGGACCTTGCCGCCTTTGTCAAACTCAAGGATACCCATACCTGTGATACGTTGTCCGATCCGAAAACCAAACTGAAGCTTCCCGGGATCGATTTTCCGGCCCCGAATCTGAGCGGTGCCCTTAAACTGAAATCCAAGGGAGAGGAAGAGAAAATGTCCCTGGGGCTCTCGACGCTTCATGAAGAAGATCCGACTTTCATCTACCGTCCTGATCCGGAACTTCACCAAACCCTGATTTTCGGACAGGGGGAGCTGCATCTCCAGATCATTACTGAGCGGCTCAAGAGCCGGTTTCAGGTCGAAGTCGAACTCGTGCAACCGAAAATTCCCTACCGTGAAACGATCCGCAAGAAGGGGGAATCGAAATACCGTCACAAAAAACAAACCGGAGGAGCAGGACAGTTTGCCGAAGTCTGGATGCGTCTGGATCCCGGCCCACGCGACAGCGGTATCGATTTCAAGGAATCTCTGGTCGGGCAGAACGTGGACCGGGTTTTTGTGCCTTCCGTGGACAAAGGAGTCCAGGCC
>OCVP010000099.1_pt1 | contig 39652 bp, 40 predicted proteins | sample 1539171 | NCBI WGS metagenome assembly OCVP01 (sample SAMEA51879418, study PRJEB22527) | metagenome
GGAGATCTTTCGGTTGAGGCAGATTTCGGAGCCGATCAGGACCAGGAATTGTTGGAGGCTTATTGCGATGGGAATCCATCCCCTGAAAACATAGCAAGAATGGTCCTTTACAAAGCCATGTGCGATTTACTCTGGACGCTTTGGGGAGCTTTGCAGTTAGCCAATGATAATCCGGCAGAGGACTTTAAAGCTTATGCCAATGAAAGATTTGAACGATGCCGCTCTTTGATGTCCTCAAAAGACTTCTCCATGCATTTGAGTGTTGTTGAAAAAGCTGGTGCTTAAATTCATTTCCTATTTTGCCCTTTGGAAATTAGAAGATCATAAGATTGAAATGATCTTCTGATTTAATTGATTTTTTCAACCGATCACAAAAACCTTAATAGTTGGTTAGAGTTTCCTGAAATTTGGAATTTGTCCAATGAGGAACAACATCAGTGATGCCAGGACAATGGAAGGTCCGGACGGGGTATCGAACTGGAAGGAGGCGAAGAGACCCAACAAGACCGAAAGTACACCTACAAATGCTGCCATCAGGGCCATCTGTTCGGGCGTTCGGCTCAGGCGACGTGCCGCGGCGGCAGGAATGATCAGCAGTGAGGTAACGAGGAGCACACCAACGATTTTCATCGCCAGGGCAATCACGGCGGCAATGATCAGCATCAGCATCAGTTCATAGCGCGCGGCTTCGATCCCTTCGGCCCTGGCCAGTTCCTGGTCCACGGTAACGGCAAGAAGCGGACGCCAGAGCAAAACCAGCAAAACCAGCACCAGCATTCCACCACCATAAACCCAGTACAGGTCGGTGAGGCTCACCGCAAGGATATCCCCGAAGAGATACCCCATCAGATCGACCCGGAGCCAGGTCATCAGGCTGATGACGATGACGCCCAGGGAAAGCGAGGCATGGGATAGGGTTCCAAGCACCGTGTCCCCCGAAAGCCGTTTTTCCCTGAGAAATCCTGAAAGGACAAGGGCCACGGCAAAACCCGCGGCAAACACCCCGAGCATCACGTTGAATCCCAGCAGCAGTCCCAGAGCGACTCCAAGCAGGGACGAATGCGCTACGGTATCACCGAAGTAGGCCATCCTGCGCCAAACCACAAAACATCCCAGCGGACCCGCGACCAGCGCCACTCCGGCCCCGGCGATGACAGCCCTCCAGATGAAATCATCGAGAAAACTCAAGGGGCCTGCTTGAATTCCGTGGTTTCAACATTTCCTGAGAGACCATGAACGTGGTCATGGTGGTGACTGTAAACCGCCAAACGGCTTCCCGCTTCCATCCCAAAAAGCCGGAGGTATTCAGGATGACGGGTGACTTCCTGGGGTTCCCCTTCACAGCAAAGATGCCGGTTGAGACAGAGGACACGGTCGGTGGCAGCCATCACCACATGCAGGTCGTGGGATACCATCAAGACTCCGCAACCCCGTTGATCACGGATCTTTCCGATCAGGCCATAGAGCTCGGCCTCTCCGAGATGGTCCACCCCCTGGGCCGGTTCATCCAAGACCAGCAGTTCGGGTTCGCGGAGCAGGGCCCGGGCCAGCATCATCCGTTGAAACTCTCCTCCCGAAAGCGTCTGCACCGGTTCATCGATGAGGGAAAGTACTCCGGTTTCCGCGAGTGCGGTTTCCACTTCTTTTCGGGAAAAGGATTCCGTCAGAGTCATCATCCGGGCCACCGAAAGCGGAAGGACCGGATCGATGCTGGTCTTCTGGGGCAGGTAACCGACACGCAAACCAAGGCGTCTTCGAATGCTTCCACGATCGGGTTTGTAGAGACCCAGCAACAGTTTCAGCAGGCTGGTTTTGCCTGCACCGTTGGGACCGATCACGCTGACGATTTCACCTTCGGAGACCTCCAGTGAGACGGCTTCCACCAGATCGTTCCTTCCTGCTTTCAGGTAAAGGTCTTTGGCGGAAATCAGGATATTGGGAAGTTCAGGAGTCATCCGGACTCCGCACATTCGTAACAGATGCCGATGATTTCCACCAACTGCTGGTCCACCTGAAATCCTGCCTCCACCGCATCCTTTTCGATCCGCTCGGAAACCCGGTTGCTGTTCAGTTCCCCGACATTCTTGCACTGGCGGCAAATCAAAAACTGGGCGGTGTGATCTTCCCCCACGGCCATACAGGCAACAAAAGCATTCAGGCTGTTTAAACGGTGAACGAGCCCCAAATTGATCAGAAAATCCAATGCCCGGTAGGCCACCACCGGAGCCTGACGTCTTCCGGAAAAATTCATCTGCTCCAAAATGTCATATGCGCCCAGGGGTTTGTGGCTCGATGCAATGATCTCCAGAACCTTCCTTCGGTGTTCCGTGAATCGTAATTTTTGCCGACGGCATTCCTCCTCTGCGTCTCCAAGCAGTTTATTGACACAACTGCTGTGATTATGCTGTCGCGATGGAAACCGAACCGGCAAAGCTTCCATATCTTCCATTTGCCTGTCTTTCTCTTCAATACAAGTTAAACTGTTACGATATTACATTAAAAGTGTTGGAAAACAAAACCCTATGATTCACCGCGTCGGACTTCTTCATTTTTGGATGGTGCTTCTGTTCTTTCCATGGAATGTAGAAGCGGTTCCGAAAGTTGTGGTTTCAATCAAACCTTTGCATTCCCTTGTTTCAGGAGTGATGGAAGGAGTTGGGGAACCGAGCTTATTGTTGGAGGGAAACGCCTCGGTACATGTTTACTCGATGCGTCCCAGTGAAGTTTTGATGCTTCAGCAGGCAGAGCTTTTTTTCTGGGTCGGCCCGCAGCTGGAGACTTTTCTCGAAAAACCGCTGGCAAGCCTGACCCATTCCATGATTTCAGTGGAGATGATAGAAACCCGGGGACTTCAAATTCATCGGTATGAAAAAAAAAGCTTCTGGATCTCAGGCGGGGATGAAAGGAACTTCATCGACCCGCATCTTTGGCTGGATCCCTGGAATGCGATCAGGATGGTACAGAGGATCAGTCAGGTATTGACTGAATCTGATCCGGAGAACGCAGAGCGGTATCAGGAGAATTCCAAATACCTGCAGCAGAAACTCAAACGACTCGATCAACATCTGGAGCAAGACCTGGGTGCCCTGAAGCAGAAACCTTTCGCCGTTTTTCATCCTGCCTACACCTACCTGGAAAAACGTTTTGACCTGATGCGTGTCGGGGTGGTCAACATCCATCCGGAACGTCCCCCGGGAGCAAGACATCTTGCGAAACTGAGAAGAATGATGCAACAGAATGGAATCGAGTGCCTCTTTCGGGAGCCCCAATTCGAACCCCGGCTTACCGACATGCTGCTCCAGGGAACCAAAGTCCGTTCTGCCGTACTGGACCCTCTCGGAGCAGAACTGGATGCGGGTCCGGAACTGTATTTCACATTGCTGAGGAATCTTGGAAAGTCGTTCCGTCAATGCCTGGATTCCTGAAAAACAAAGATGCATGATTCTTATCCGGATCCAATTTTAGATTGAGACCCAGAGTGATTTTATCTTTTGTCCTGGGTTGATTTCATCGCGGAAAACTTATTCCATAAGAAAAACCTGAATTACCTGGCATTTTGTCATGAACCCGGAATAGGGTTGTTCATTCAAAATCCATCGGAGCAAAGATGAAAATCACTAGAATTTACACCGGTAAGGATGAACAGTCTCATTTTGAAGAGATTGAGATCCCTCTGTTTGACCAGGGAGACATCGGACGGCTTTCAGAGATTTTCAGCGCCAGCGGAGTTATCTTCCGGGAGAACCCGGGGGATTACCACTATCAGTGGCACAATGCTCCACGCAGGCAATACATCGTGATGCTCGAGGGCTCGGTGGAAATCGAAATCGGTGATGGGACGCGTCGTGTTTTTCATCCAGGAGAGATCCTGCTGGCGGAAGACACCACCGGACAGGGGCATATCAGCAGAGCCGTCAATGGCCAACCGAGAAAATCGCTGTTCATCCCGCTGGATCCGGAACCATGAGCAAATGCCTGATCGTCACCGGGGGAGGGAGAGGAATCGGCGCGGAAGTTTCCCGGAAAGCAGCCAAACAAGGATACTCGGTCTGCGTCAATTTTCATCGCGATCAGACTTCCGCGCAAAAACTGGTTCGTGAACTGGAAAAGGAAGGGGCCAATGCCCTGGCCTATCAGGCCGATGTGTCACAAGAAGAGGAGGTCGAAGCTCTTTTTCAAACCGTCGAGAAACACTTGGGAACCCCCGAGGCTCTTGTCAACAATGCCGGAATTCTCGACCTTCAGACCCGTGTCAATAGCATGAATGCGGAAAGGATCCAAAGGATCTTTGCAGTGAACGTCACAGGATCCTTCCTCTGTGCCCGCGAGGCCGTGAAACGGATGTCCACAAAATATGGAGGGAAGGGCGGATCCATCGTCAACCTTTCCTCGGGAGCGGCAAAGTACGGTTCCCCGGGGGAGTATGTGGATTACGCCGCATCGAAAGCCGCCATTGACACCCTGACCATCGGGCTCGCCAGGGAGGTTGCCGAAGAAGGGATCCGGGTCAATGCCGTCCGGCCAGGATTCATCGACACCGAAATCCATCAGTCCGGGGGAGAACCGGATCGCATGGAACGGGTCCGCCCGCTGGTTCCGATGAAAAGGGTGGGGCAGGCAGATGAGGTTGCGGATGCAATCATGTGGCTGCTTTCTGATAAGGCCTCCTACACCACCGGAACGATTCTTGATGTCAGCGGAGGACGTTAATAAACTTTCCTAATTCAACGAGAAAAATCTCATGATTCATGTCTTAGCCAGTATTCAGGTCAAACCCGGGAAAAGGAATGCGTTCCTGGAAATCTTCAAAACCAATGTCCCGAATGTTCTGCAGGAAGAGGGTTGTGTCGAATACAGTCCTGCAGTCGACATCGACGCAGGACTTCCGCCGCAGGTCCTCAATGAAAATATCGTCACCATCATTGAAAAATGGGAAACCCTGGAAAATCTTGAAGCCCACCTCAAAGCTCCCCATATGCTGGCCTACCGTGAGAAGGTGCAGGATCTGGTGGAAGGAACCTCATTGAAGGTTTTGACCGACGCCTGAATTTGAACTGAAGCTGTCAGGGTGAATCTCGAGCAGGCCGACATCAAATCCCTCCAGCAATGGATGTGTGACGGAGAACTGACTTCGGTCGAACTCTGTCAATTCTACCTGGAACGGATTGAAACATACGACCGCCAGGGTCCGGTTTTGAATTCGGTCATCGAACTCAATCCCGATGGACTGGACCAGGCGGAACAATTCGATCTTGAACGGTCCAAAAACTGCCTCCGCGGTCCCCTTCACGGGATTCCAATTTTAATCAAGGACAACATCGACACGGCAGACCGAATGGCCACCAGTGCTGGATCCCTGGCTCTGGAACATTCCTATGCGAAAAAGGATGCTTTCCTGGTCCGGAAACTCCGTGATGCCGGAGCAGTGCTCCTGGGAAAGACCAACCTCAGTGAGTGGTCCAATTTCCGCTCGAACCGTTCCATCAGCGGCTGGAGCAGCCGTGGAGGACAAACCCGAAATCCCTATGATCCTTTGAGAAATCCCTGCGGCTCAAGTTCCGGGTCCGCGGTTGCGGTTGCGGCAGGTTTCTGTGCTGCGGCCATCGGAACGGAAACCGATGGTTCGATCCTCGGTCCGTCAAGCAGGAATGGAGTGGTTGGACTCAAACCGAATGTGGGACGCATCAGCAGACAGGGATTGATCCCCATTTCCCACTCCCAGGACACTCCGGGGCCTTTGACGCGAAAGGTTGCCGATGCAGTACTCTTGCTCGAAGTGTTTGAAGGAAAGGATCCTCAGGACCCGGCCACCGCCCTTTCTCAGGGAAAATCTGAAATTCCAGAATTTCAGATAAAATCAGACCGTCTCGAGGGCATCCGGATCGGGGTCGCCAGGAATCTCTATCATGGAGATTCCCGGATGGAACAACTGCTGGATGATGCGGTCCGGGCCCTCATCGATCTTGGCGCGGTGGTGAAGGATTCTTTATACCTCGACAACACCATGCTTTTGAAAATGCCTGAGCTTGAGGTGCTTCTTCATGAATTCAAACTTGGAATCAATGCTTATCTTGGGAATCTCGAGGATCACCCTGAGCATCCGTCTCCACCTAAATCCCTGAAGGAATTGATTACCTTCAATCAAGCCCACCAGGAGCAGGTGATGCCGTTTTTCGCCCAGGAACTTTTTGAAAAAGCGGAACGCCGTGGTGATCTTTCCTCGGAAATTTACCTGGAATCGCTCAAGGAATGTCGGAGGCTTTCAAGGCAGCAGGGAATCGATGCCTTCATGCAAAAGCATGGTTTGGATGCCTTCATTGCACCAACCTCGGGACCAGCCTGGCTGACAGATTCTGTGAATGGGGATCCGGTTTCGATTGAAACCAGTTTCACCCCTTCCGCCGTGGCAGGCTATCCCGGGATCAGCGTTCCCTTAGGATTCATTTCCGGGCTTCCCGTGGGTCTTTCATTTTATGGCGGCGCCTGGAGTGAAAGGATGCTGCTGAGATGCGCCCATGCTTTCGAAAATGCAACTAAGGCTCAAATTGCTCCCGAGATAAGCTGATGCCCACCATGAAACAATAGATCCAAAGACCTGGAAGATTCTATGGAGATTCGGAAAGCGGAAGAAAAAGACTGGCAAGGAATTTACAGATTCCTCAGTGAAATCGTCACAAAGGGTGAGACCTATGCCATCAACCGTGATGCCGGAGAGGAGGAACTCAAACATCTCTGGCTGAAAAAGCCGGAGGCTTGTTTTGTTGCCATGCTTGACGGAAGACTGGCAGGAAGTTATTACCTGAAAAAGAACCAACAAGGAGGCGGTTCCCACGTTTGTAATGCAGGTTATATCGTTGATCCGGAATTCAGGGGAAGAGGGCTTGCACGAAAAATGTGTGCTCACTCCATCGAAACCGCACTGGAAATGGGTTTTGAAGCAATGCAGTACAATTTTGTGGTATCCACCAATGTGGGGGCTATCCACCTCTGGAAATCGATGGGCTTTCAAATCGTAGGCACATTGCCAGGAGCCTTCAGGCACCCTGAACAAGGTCCAGTAGAGGCCTTGATCATGTACCGTTTTCTTTGAGCAAACGAATTTCATGCATTTTTTTCAGCAGACCGGCAGACATGACTGAACAAGACTTAATCAACCCTCAAGATTCCCCCAAAAGAATCTGTGTCTACTGTGCTTCGAGCACCCAATCTGACGCGGAATACAGGGATGCAGCCTATGAATCGGGTCAACTACTGGCCAAAGAAGGCTTTGAGATTATCTACGGAGGAGGAGCACTGGGCTCCATGGGGGCACTCGCGGACGGGGCATTAGAAGCCGGAGGCCGAGTGATCGGAGTGCTCCCTGAGTTTATGCAGGAACTCGAGTGGGGTCACTCGTCCCTGAGCGAGTTGAAAATTGTTGCCAGTCTCCATGAACGGAAAATGGAGATGATCGAAAAAGCCGACGGCATCATCGCCCTGCCTGGAGGCTCAGGAACTTTCGAAGAATTGCTGGAAGCCCTGACCTGGAAAAGGCTTGCGCTCTTCACCAACCCGATCGTGCTTTTGAATACAAGAAACTATTACGATGCCTTTCAGCAGATGATGCAGCAAGCCGTCGATGAACGCTTCATGCATCAACAGCATCTTCAAATGTGGTCCCTGGTAGACAAGCCCCTCGACCTGGTGCCGACACTCCGAAATGCCCCAAACTGGGATCCCAAAAAAGTGGGACTAGCGGTGCAATAACTTTTCGCATCGCGGTTCAGTAATCTTGCGGATATTCAAGCCGTGAGACCCATGGCAAGGTGTACGTTTTCATATTGCCGTGCAATGGGAATGAAATGTTTTGAAGATCCTCCACAGATCCGGGAATTCCCATTTCAAGGACGATCAACCATCCTCAATCTGATTTAATCTTTCCTTAAAAAAACATGAGCGAAACTGCAGAAAAAATCATTTATGTCACAACCAATGGGCCTGAATCTCCGGAAAAAGCCACTCTTCCTTTTAAACTCGCCAATGCCGGTCTGGCGCTTGACCTGGATGTGGTGATGGCGCTTCAGGGGCCTGCTGTTTATCTGGCCATGCCGGGCATGATTCCCCATGTCCCGGATACCAATACCAGTTCCCTGAAACAGATGCTGGAAGTGTTTGTCGAATCCGGGGGACGTCTGCTGGTCTGCATACCCTGTATGGAAGAGAGAAACCTTAAGGCAACGGATCTTATCGAACAGGCGGTCCCTACTTCGGGAAGTGCACTCACTGAAGAAATCCTCAGTGCCAAAGCCATTTTGACCTATTAAAAACCTGAAAGAAAAACAAACTTCTGAAGGACTAACGGTAGACCGATTTTGGATTCAGAGAGGATAGGCGAGTTTCGCATTTTGTGAAAATAACTTGTTCTGCTCATCTTCACTGAAATGCTTAACAAGATCATGAAATGACTGATAGAGTCGGGAAGCCGACCAGCCGAGATGCTGTTCGACCGGAAAATTTGAAGCAAAAAAACACCGGTCGATTCCAAACAGATCAATGATTTTGAGGACCGTCTCTTTGACCAGTTGGTTCGAATCCCATTCAGGATCCTGGTAGGTCAGCATGGAAAGCTTGATGGTCGCCTGTTCCAGTTCCGCAAGTCTTCGCATCCCTTCCCAGTAGCGCTGACCCTGCTCTAAATCAGCCAAAGTCGGACTCCCCAGATGCCCGATGATCATCGGAATGTTGGGATGTGCCTCGCCCAGGATGGAAGCATCAATAAATTGATGAGGGTTCAGTTGGAGATCAAAGGACATTCCGAATTCTTCCAAAAGGGCGAATCCCTTTCGCCAGGACGGATTTTCCAGAAAATCACCTCTTTTTTCATTCCTCGGCCAGGAGGGTTCATGGTTGATGATCTGCCGGATTCCGCAAACCCTTTGGTGTTGCTTGAGGGATGCAAGAATACTTTCAATATTCGAACTCTCCAAAGGTGCTGATGCGACAATCCGATAATCCAGTTTGGACCTGTCCATTTCTTTGGAAGTCCAAACCGTTTCGGCCAAACAGCTTTCTTCAAAAAGAGGTCCATCGCTTTCCACATGACAGACACTGACGGCCTCGACGAAAACTCCCCCGGTTAGTTTAAACCCCTCCATCGCCATATCATTTTCATAGCGATCGATGGTGTAAACCGGATCTTCTTTCGGGGCAAACAACTGTGCCGGGTCATGGCCGCTTTGAGTGACTTCGGACACATCCCAGATGTGAAAATGCGGATCCCAGATGTTCACCATATTTTTCTGATTAAAACGTTATCCTGAATTGACCTGAATTTCCGATTCCCATCAAGGCATGTGAAACATCGGATCCAGATTTTTCACCATCGGTGAACCATCGGAATTGGTGACCATGATGTCTCCCATGAACTTCCACCATCGCTGCATCACTTCTTGCTCTGGAAGAGTCTCCATCTTATGGTCTTCTGTTCGCCGAAGCACTGCAAAAAGGGTTGATGTTTCCTCATCCAGAAAAATACTGTAATCGGAAATTCCAGCATCCTTCAGTAAGTCCACCAATTCAGGCCAGATTTCGTCATGCCTCTTTTGGTAAAGCTCTCGTTGACCGGGTTGCAATTCCATCTTGAAGGCGATTTGTTCCATGACTTGTTTGAATGATAAAAATAGTTTCTTGGTTTTTAAATCAGCAATAGCAAGGAGACCATAACCTTTCCTGGTCTCTTTCAGAATCTTTATTCAATAAACTCCCCCTAACTGGTAGAAGGGGGAGCCTTTGATGAATGGACGTCCTAAAATTTATTTAGAGGCCGCCTCTACATTGTCCTTATTGTAGACGCTGAACGGTCCCATCTTGACCCGAAGTCCCTTATCACGGGTTGGGTCCTTTTCGATGGTGTAATATCCCATTCTGCCTGCCTTGAAGGTCTCACCAGCCACTCCCTCGATTTGGCCGGTTGCCATCATATAAGTGGCATAATAGGAAAGGTATCCCAGATCGACGAAACTCCAGAGAGCGAACTCAGGAGCACAACCATTGAGGGTATAACTCACCATCTCGGCGGGAAGTCCGAGTCCACTAACTTTGACCTGATCACAGAGTCCCTCATCCTGCATGGCTTTGGCTGCCGCGGCAATTCCAACCGTGGTCGGTGCCATGATCAATTTCAGGTTGGGATATTTGTCCACCAGGGCCAATGCCTGGTTATAGCTCTTTTCAGACTGATCATCCCCGTAGACCAAATCCACCAATTTAATTTTGGAGTATTTGGGATCCTTGAGATGTTCCTTCATCGAAGCATTCCAAGCATTTTGGTTGGCTGCATCGGGAGTTGCCGAGAGAACAGCGAATTCTCCTCCTCCAGGTCCGAGGATGCTCAGCGCCATATCGGCCATCACCATCCCGGTTTCATTGAAATCCACCTGGGCAATGAAGAGTTGTTCTCCATCTGCAGAAGGAATGGGAGAATCCCATGTAACCACGGTCATTCCCTTCGCTCTTGCCGCTTTAGCAGCAGGAGCGATTTGATCTCCAGCATTATTGGAGATCATGATTCCATCCTGCCCCTGTGTCGTGGCAGTGGTTAAAATTTCAATCTGACCGGCAACGCTGTTTTCCGGAGTTGGGCCAAGGAATTCCAATTTTCCTGGATTGCCCAGTTCCCGGTGTGCTTCCTGCGCACCATTGTTGGCCTGGTCAAATACCAGGATACCGAGGAATTTAGGCATCAAAACCAAATCCGCTTTCATGCCTTTTTTGGCGATGGTATGAGCCATCACCGTGGCTCCAAAAAAGAGAGCCGATACTGCAATCAAAGAAATAATTTTTTTATACATTTTGTTCCTTAAAACGAGTTATTTAAAAAAAGATTCCAAACGGGTTCAGTTCATAGGCAAACTCCAAAAGAATTATAAATCATGACGCATATTTTTTTTCAAATATGCCTTCAAGCCAGGTTTTGATGTTGGGGATCATCGCAGAGAGGATCAGAATCACACCAATGACTCCGGTTTGGATATGACCTGTCACATTCATCAGTGACATCCCATTTCTTAAATACAGGACGATCAGAATGGAGAGTATCACTCCGTAGATTGAGCCCGAACCGCCGAAAATACTGACTCCGCCCAATAGCACCATGGTAATGATATCGAGTTCAAAACCCAGTCCCATATCACCCCGGACCGATCCCAAGCGAGCCGCAAAAAGAATCCCGGCCAAGGCGGAAATCAGTCCCGACATCATGAACAGTATGGTCTTGACCCTGGCAACCCGGACCCCGGAATACGCTGCAACTTCCTGATTGATCCCAATCACATAAACATAACGACCAAAACCAGTGTATTGAAGGATCAATACTGATATCACAAGCAGAACAAGAAAAATGTAGACTGAAATAGGCAGTGGCCCCCAAAAAGGCTGCTGGCCTAAGTTTTCAAACCATGGAGGAAAAATCCGGATCGAACGATCCTCAATCAGGACCCTTGCCAGTCCCCGAAAACCAATCAGCATCGCCAGGGTCACCACCAGGGACGGTAATTTGACCACCGTGATCCAGTAGGCATTGAATGCACCTCCGAGGAAACCGATGATTAGACAAAGACCAATCGCAGTGCTGGTGGAAGTTCCCGACTCCACCATCCATCCCAAGGCACAGGCTGCCAATCCCATCATCGAAGCAACGGAGAGGTCTATTTCTGCATTGAGAATGATGAAAGTCATGATCAGGGCAATGATGATCTTTTCCACCGACAGGACAAAAAGATTGACCTGGTTTTCGACGGTCAGAAAGGCAGGTGAATGAAAAGAATTCACAGAAATGATCAGCAACAGAACCACCAAAAGGAATCCCTCCCAACCCATCAGTTTTTTCAATTTCAAAGACATCGTTTCAAAATCTAATTGTTTGAGTTGGTTGAGGCAGCATGCCGCTTGGCCCAATAAAGCCGAATGCGCTTCATGAAAATGCTGTCGGTTGCAACAGAAGCCAGGATCAAAAGTCCGAGAAGGGCGTCTCTCCAGAATTCGCTGATCTGGAGCCAGCGGATCAGGCTGTTTTCGAGCAGATCGATCAATACCGCACCCAAGGTTGCTCCAAAAATACTTCCTGAACCTCCGAAGATATTCACCCCTCCAACCACCACTGCCGCAACGGACTTCAGCTCAAAACCGATTCCTGCAACAACGGTAATGTTTCCAAACCTGGCAAGGAACAAAAAACCTGTCAGTCCCGCCAAAGCACCACAAAGCAGAAAACTGATCAGAACGATTCTCTGGGTAGGGAATCCGGCATTATTGGCAGCTTCTGGATTGGACCCGATGGCATAAAGTTTTCTGCCAAAGGAACTGAACCTTAGAAAGAGTTGAAACAGGATCACCACAGACAACATGATGACCACCACAAATCTCAAATGAAGCCTTCCATGGCTCATTACATTCAATCTCGGAAGGTCCAACAACCATTGGGGAAGATTAACGGTCAAGACCGTCTGTGCATCTGAATACTCCACTAATAATGTCCTGAACAGCGCCATCGTCCCCAAAGTCACAATGATGGCCGGGACCCGGCAATAGGCCACCAGAACTCCGTTGAAACCTCCCATCAAAGCGCCCACACCGATTGCCATCAGAACCGCGACCAGAGGGTCAATGTCGTTATTATGGGAAAGCTGCTGACCGACAAAATAGGCGGTAAAACCGACAATCGAACCCACCGAGAGGTCTATGTTTCGTGTCAAAACAACCAGTGTCTGGCCAATTGCCAACACCGCCATGATTGCAACGCTGGTTGAAACACGGTTAAAAAGTCTTGCATTGAGGTAGTGGGGAATCATCATCGCGAAAAATACGACCACCAGGCAAATCAGCAGAAGGAGGACCAATTCCCTTTGCTTCTCAGGCCTCATCTGACTTAAGTATTTGAGCATTGCCTTTCCTTCATTGCCCCATCGCCAGTGCCATCACCGATTCCTGGTCGGCTGAAGCACCTTCCAAAATCCCCATCTGCCTGCCTTCCCGCATCACAAGAATCCGGTCACTGAGAGCAAGGACTTCAGGGAGGTCTGAAGAGATACAAATGATGGCAATCCCTTCTTTCGCCAATTCTCTGATCATTTGATGGACCTCCGCCTTGGCTCCAATATCAATCCCTCGGGTTGGTTCGTCCAAAATGAAAATCCTGGGTTGGGTGTTCAGCCATTTGCTGAACATCACTTTTTGCTGGTTCCCGCCGGAGAGTTTCCCAACTTCGTGGGTCAGGGAAGGGGTTTTGATTTCAAGCCGGTTCTTGAACTCTCCAGCGGTTTGCTCTTCTTTTTCACTATCGACAAACCCAAAAGCTCCAAGGTATTTTTTAAGGGATGCCAAGGTGATGTTTTCTGTGATGCTCATGGGCATCGCCAGTCCGAGTTTTCTGCGATCCTCGGTCATGTATGCGATTCCTAATTTTTGAGCCTGTTGCGGAGATTGGATGTCTTCCGTTTGTCCTTCGATTTCGATCGATCCGGAATCCGCAGGAGACACACCAAAGATCGCAAGCCCCACATCGGTTCTCCTGGAACCCACTAATCCGGCAAAGCCTAAAATTTCTCCTTGGTGAAGATCAAAATTGATGTCAGAAAATACTGTTTTTTTGTTTAGATTTTTTATAGAGCAGACCTGTTTCCCTTCTACAGCTTTCTTACTGGACTGATAGAATTTGGAAACTTCTCTGCCAACCATTTCCTGGATCAAACTCTCCCGGGTTACCTCATTTACAGGATTGGTTGAAATCTTATGACCGTCCCGAAAAACCGTGATTCTATCGGCAATTTCGAATACTTCTTCAAGGCGGTGACTGATGAACAGAACCGCTACCCCCTCATCCCGTAGCCTTCGGGTCACACTGAACAGTTGAGAGACTTCATGGGATGATAAGGATGCTGTAGGTTCGTCCATAATCAGCACCTTCACATTCAGCGAAATGGCTTTTGCAATTTCGACCGCCTGCTGTGCCGCCAGGGTTAGTCCGCTTGCAGGAGAACGGACATCCAACTGTATTCCGAGGTCATTGAGTATGGTCTCTGCGTCCTGGTAGATCTTTTTCCAACGGACAAAAAAACCTCGGTCCCGATGGCTGATGAAGATGTTCTCTGCCACATCCAAATCCGGAAAGACCATGGGTTCCTGGAAAATGGCTGCAATGCCAAGGGATTGTGCTTCCTGGGCATCAGAAATTCTGACCGTTTGCCCCTGAAGCAAAACTTCTCCCTGGTCGGCATGCTGGATGCCGGTCAGGATCTTGATCAATGTTGATTTTCCTGCTCCATTTTCCCCAACCAGCGCATGGATCTCCCCGGCTTTCATATCCATCGAGACATCTTCGAGAGCCTGGGTCATGTCAAAACGTTTGGAGAGATTCCGGACGTTCAGGACCATTGATTCTGATTCCAAAATTAATTCCTTTATCAATCAGGAAGCAATAGGTGACTCAAAACCGGTTTTCCGGAATTCCTGAATCCTGTAGATGGATCCCGGATCCGGCGGTCTCGGGAGAGGCATGCGGGCATCGGCATCCTCAAACCTTGGGGAGAGGGTGCTTTTACCCAAAACCATTTTTTCCTCGAATTCCCCATAATTCCCATAAACCTCAAAATCGATCAGAGGCCATGCATCGGCTGCTGCATATTCGTAAAGCAGCAATCTTCTTGAACGGTCTGAAGTATTTGGAGCCGAGCCATGGAGAGCTTTAACATGATGAAAACTAACGCTCCCTGCAGGTCCCGTGATCTTTGTAGCCGAAGATGGATCAAGTTTTTCTCCGAGAAGATCAACCGATCCACAGAAAACCTCTCGATGATGATGATCCATGGTTTTCCCTTGATGACTCTGGGGGAAGATCATCAGCGGGGCATTCTCCTGATCGATGTCATCCAGCATGATCCCGACCGCAAGTAAATCCGGGTTGGTGTGGGGATAAAAGGCCCAATCCTGATGCCAATCAACAGCAGTGCCGCCTTTTGCGGCCTTGATGTTCAATTTGCTGTTTCGAAAACGGACATCCTCACCAATCAGGATTCTCAGGATTTCCAGTAATTTCGGGGCTCTTACCAAATCCGCAAAAGCTTGATGCTGCTGATGGGGAACTTTGATCCTTTGAACCCTTGGTGTGGTCTCGGTGTGATCCGGTTCCAGGTCGAATCTTTCATCTGACTTCCGATAACTTCTTGATTCCTGGATCAGTGCATCACTTGCCTGCTGAAGTTTCTGAATTTCCGATGTTTCAAAAAGCGACTCGATGAGGACAAAACCCTCCTGGTCATAATGTTCTTTCAATGCAGAAGCATCGATCATCGGCATAACTCCTTTTCACCAGACTCGAAAGAATGGTACATCGCATCGAGGACCTGAATCGTTTTCAAACCAATCTCATGATCTCCACAGTTTCTGGCAGGTTCTCCCCTACAGATCTCTACAAAACGGTTGACCGATTCTTCTGTGGTGTAGGAACCGTAGCCTCCTCCGTGTCCAATTTCGTGGATTAGATCCTCTTCATCAAATCGGCTCAGAGTCAGGCGTTCCCTTCCCTCTTCAACATCCAGCAGAAGCATTCCTTCACTGCCGTACACCCTCAATTCGAGTTGAGGAGGACTATGCTTCGGCAATCCAGCTGCGCCAGACAGCGAAGCGGTTGCACCTTTTTCAAATTCCACAATTGCTGCGTCAAAATAATCCACTCCTGTAGGAGATTTGCTGCAGACTCCCCTCACGGACACAGGTTCAACGGGACAAACACAGAATAAGGCCGCCAGAGCATGGGACATCTGACCCCAGCCATAGCCTCCTGCGCGACTCGGGTCTGCCCAGGTTGATGGTGGTGGCCGATAAAGATGATCTTTGGTTTCCAGCATCGGTTCTCCGCCAAAGAGGTCCAAGAGGGCTGAAGACATGTGGAGCATGATGTGCCGCACCTCACCGATTCTTTCCTCTTTCACCCAATCTGCCGCCTTCTCCATGTAATGGGTATGATTCAGGCCATAGGGCGTCATCAGGGTTTTCCCGGATCCTTCCACCAGTGTATGCAGCCGCCTCGCCCCTTCAATGTCCGTCGTCATCGGTTTTTCCACCAAAACATGACAACCGTTCTCTATTGCCGCAGACGCGTGCTCTTCGTGGAGAACGTGTGGTGAGGCGACAATCACTCCATCCAGATCATGAGCATACAACTCCAGGTGATTTTCGGATGCAACCTGGATTTCGAAACGCTGCTGGATTTTATCCAGTTCTTCCTTCCCAAGCCTGGAAACAGCCACCAGATCCGCATGGGAATTCTTGAGAAGATGGGGGATATGAAATTCACAGGCCCACCATCCTGCTCCCACCACTCCAATTCTTGCTAACGCCATCTTAGCCTCCATAAATCTTCTTTAAAAAACCCACAATATCATGAATTAACAAATTGCTGGATGGTGAAATGGATTGAATGAAAAAGCTCTTGATTTTAAATTGAGATATTATACATAAAATGTAATACATGATTTAAAGGAAAAACAAGTTTTATCAGTGAACGATGGAACTCACCTCACTCACGATCAAAGACCGCCCCAAATCTCTGGTTCAGATTGCCCAGGACGCAATCCGGAGAGGAATCATCCAGAAGGAACTGAAACTGGGGCAACCTCTAAAAGAAGCATCTCTGGCCCGTCCTCTTCAGATCAGCAATACACCGGTCAGGGAAGCGCTTTCTCTTCTAAAAGCAGAGGGACTTGTGGTTTCAGTGCCTCACAAGGGCTACCGGGTTTTCACCTTAAATCAAGAGGAGTTGGTGGCCTTCTGTGAATTGCGTTTTACGCTAGAGGCCCAGGCTTTACGTTATGGAATCGAACGCAATCCCAAGGAACTGGTCCAGAAACTCCATGGTATTTTGCTTAAAATGCAGAAAAATCAGGATGAATCAATGCGCGAAGAGTATCTGAATCTGGACACCTTGTTCCACATGTCATTTTTCAAAGCTTGCCAAAACGATTTCTTACTAGGGCATTATCAAAAGATCAATTCGATGATCGAAACCATGCGTCATTACATTTCCATCTCGAATGAGGCCACCCAAAAATCCTTGGAAAATCATGAGGCGATTGTCAATGAAATCGATCAAGGGAGGATCCCAAAAGCGATTGAATTACTGGAGGATCATATTGTCAGTTGGTCTAAAAGATCCAACATCGAATTTTCCTAGCTCAATTGCTTAAAAACATCTCAGGATCTGTTGAATGCCTGAAGCCAGGTACCAATGGTTAAATGCCTCAAAAAACGTCCAGAATGAGCATCCGCTGATAAGACTCCAAAACATATGGTCCTTGACCAAATCCTTCCTGAGGAATTTCCTACTCTCCCCGACAGACCAACGGCCATTGTATTTGAAGCTATGTTCTTGTGCTCGCCTTAGGTAGAGCCTGGCATGATGCCCACCAGCAACGAGAAAGAGCAGAAAGGCATTTCGGATCTTTCAATTCGTTTAAAATAAGATTAAATTCAGCCGAAATTCACCTAAACACAGACACTATTGCAATGGAAAAGAACTCTCAGCGGGTCATCATGATCTCCGGAGCCAATCGGGGCATCGGCAAAGCGATCCGGGAAAAACTCCAATCCGAAAACTACCTGCTCAGCCTTGGCCTCAGAAATCCTGATGCATTCAGGGATTCGTTGGAGAAAGATGAAAGCAAAAACGTACATCTGCATCAATATGATGCAAGAAACCCGGAATCAGCGGAATCATGGGTCCGGTCCACGTTGGAACATTTCGGCAGAATCGATGGTCTGGTCAACAACGCAGGAATCCTTCACCCGATGGGATTGGAAGACGACCGTGAAGAATTGCTCGATGATATGTGGGAAGTCAACGCCAAAGCCCCACTGCGACTCACCCGTCTGACTTTTCCTCACCTCAGGAAAAGCGGACGCGGAAGGGTCATCGATGTGATTTCCATGTCTGGAAAACGTGTCAAAGGAAACTGGATCGGATACTCAATGAGTAAATATGCTGCACTGGCTGCCTCAAGAACCGCACGCATGCAGGGATGGGATGATGGGATCCGCGTGACTGCCATTTGCCCTGGCTTCGTTCAATCCGATATGACCCTCGAAAATGCCCCGAATTATCCGCAGGAACAGATGTCCCGGCCTCAGGACCTGGCTCTCATCGTCAGTACCCTCCTCCAACTCGACAACGAATCCGCGATTCCCGAGGTGATGATGAATTGTGTCTTCGAGGCGATGTAAACCTGAAAACTGATTTTATCTTTTGTTGAATGAGAAAATCAGCATTTCAGTCCAATCTGTTATGAAACACTTTCAGGTCTTGGGGTTCTCCCATGACGATCAGGATGTCTCCCGTTTGGAAGACGTCGTTACCGCTGACATGGTAGTGATGTTTCCCATCGCGGATGATTCCGAGGACCTTGAGTGAGTTTCTGAAATCACAATCTTTCAAGGCTTTTCCGGAAATGGGGGAATCATCCTGGACAAGGATCTGGTCCAGTTGCAATTCCTCATTTTCGATATCGAGGGCACGGTTGAGGAAATCCATCACATTCGGACGAATCATACTTTGGACGACCTGGAACCCTCCAAGTTCGAACGGGGAAAGCACCCGGTCTGCACCGGCACGGTAGAGTTTTTTCTCCGCTTCGTGAACCGTCGCCCAGGCAACGATCTGGATTTTGGGATTCATCTGCCTGGCACTGAGGATGAGAAATACATTTTCCGCATCGACCCCAAGGATGGCGATTAACCCAACAGCCTTCTGGATGCCGGCTTTTTCCAAAATGGCGTCCTCACCTGCATCTCCAGAAAGGACGAGGTATCCAAGATCCCGAGCCGTTTCGAGATGGTCATGATTTTTTTCAATGACCACAAAGGGCATGGAGTGGATGGCAAAGTGTCGGCAGACGGCTTTACCTTTTCTGCCGAATCCACAAACGATGAAGTGCTTTTGGAGTTGGTTGATTTGCTGTTCCATTTTCATTTTCCTCATAAATGTGACGATCCCCCCTTCCAGGATGAAACCGAAAATCAAAGATCCGCAATAGGCCAATGAACCAAAACTGACAAGGATCAGCAGGACACTGAACATCCTTCCGGCCTCAGTCATATCATGAAGTTCGCTATAGCCGACGGTAGAGATGGTGATCACCGTCATGTAGAACGATTCTTCCCAGGTCCAGCCCTCGACCTGATGATATCCAACCGTTCCCAGAATCATCAGGAGCAGAGGAAGACCGATGACAATCACAACCTTCATACGCATGCAAATCGTCTAAGGGAAGTTTCTGTTTGCTCCCAACGCCTCAGCGTATCGTCCAACAATTCAGGATCCAGCAGGAAACGTCCCCGTTTTTTTGGAACCAAAACTTCATGCTGGAATTCTCCACATTGAAACAAGTCATCGAAACAATAATCTCCACTGGAAATGACCGGACGGATTTCTAGAATCCGTGCTCCCGGCTTGGCAAACATCCCATTCACCAACCCTGCACCATGGGGTGCAATCAAATGGGTGAGCTGACTGAAAATTTCGATTTGCTCAACGACATCATGTTCCTCAGCAATCAACACCTGGAACCCATGTTGCTTCAGGATAGGCAGCAATTCATCCTCATTCACCAGATGTCTCCTGCGGGCATGCCTTCGTGAAAGAAAAACCTTTTCCAAACTGTCAGGAGGTGAAGAACGGTTTCTCCTTTCCTCAAGAAGTTTCTGTATGAAATTTTGAACCAACCGAAATTTTACCGGGCTCCAATCGGGGTTCGGCATCGGAGGCAATTCCAATCGCTCCACCCGGAAGATCTCTTCGCCCAGTTCCTTTGTTTCGAATCCACATCCCTGTAAAAACACTTTGAATGCCTCGGGAATCCACTTCGGAATCAGGACCGGTTTCGGCCGCCCGAGGATCAGATGAGGAAGCAGATCCGTCATCAGGTGATAATAACTATCAATATGGGGAGAAATACCAAGATGATAACTTCCCGGCAGGAAGTTTGATCCATGATCTTGGGGAAGCCCTTGGCTGATCCGTAAACGAACCTGTCTGGAATGTTCTCCGAATTTTGGATTTTCTTCAGGATTTTCAAGATTCCAGGGAAAGCGCTGGAAATGATACCAAAGCTGCTGTTTGCAGCGGACTAAACCATCCCGGGCATCGAGTAAAACATCTTCAAGCAGAAGTGCTTCAGTTTGGGGAAGCATTCGTCCCTTGATAACAAAATTGGAAGATTTAGCATCAGCGGAAAAATCTTGGGTTGGTTTCCCGTATTTTCAGCCAGTCCCGTAATGATGCTTGTAATAATCACGGTACGCTCCCGAAGTGACCTGCTCCACCCATTCCTGATGATCGAGATACCATCGCATGGTCTTTTCCAGGCCTTCACCGATCTGGTGGCGGGGTTGCCAACCCAATTGATTCTGAATTTTTGATGCATCAATTGCATACCTCCGGTCGTGTCCGGGGCGGTCCTGAATGTGGCGTATCAGGTTCAGGCAAGACTGTTCTGGAGAGTTTCCAAGTTCGGCATCCATGAACTGACAAATGTGACGGACCATACTCAGGTTTTCCCATTCGTTAAGCCCTCCGATGTTGTAGGATTCTCCGGACTGACCTCGATGAAAAACCACGTCCAGGGCTTCGCAATGGTCCTCCACATAAAGCCAGTCTCGAACCTGCAGGCCATCTCCATAGACCGGTAATTCTTTTCCTAAAAGACAGTTTCGGATCATCAACGGGATCAGTTTTTCAGGAAATTGGTAGGGACCGTAATTGTTCGAACAATGAGTGATCAAGGTGTCCATGCCGAAAGTATGATGCCATGCCCGGACAAGGTGATCGCTGGAAGCCTTCGAGGAAGAGTAGGGAGAATTAGGCGCAAATGGGGTCTGCTCGGTAAATAATCCCTCTTTCCCCAACGTGCCATAAACTTCATCGGTACTGACATGGAGGAAACGGTGATCCTTCAAATCCTCCTGCCAGTGGTTCCTGGCCGTTTCAAGAAGTTGGAAAGTCCCCCTTATGTTGCTATCAATGAATGGAGAAGGATCGTTGATGCTGCGGTCGACATGGGATTCCGCTGCAAGGTGAATCACTGAGTCGATGGAAAACTGTTGGAACACCTCATCGAGTTGTTCCTGTTTTCTGAGATCCCCTTGAAAAAAATGATAATTCGGGTTGGATTCAACCCCAGCCAGGTTGGCGAGGTTCCCTGCATAGGTCAGCGCGTCAAAATTGACAATCGTGTCACCAGGGTTTTGAGCCAGCCAATAATGAATCAGGTTCGAACCAATGAAACCGGCACCCCCGGTGATCAGAATGACCATCCATCAAAATGAAGCACTCAGAAGATCGAGCTTCAGTCTGTATTGATCTTCATCCATGTGTAATTTCGGCATCCCTTTCAGCGGTTGCAGAACCAACTGTTTTCTTTCTGCATCCATATGAAGCAATCCTTCTTCATGATTTTGACTCATGAATGCGTCTCCGCCGGAATTCACATCATAGACACCGTAGGCCATTCCGATAAAAACACCGAATGCGGCACCCCGGAGGATGTATTTACTGAAAAGTTTGTCATCTTTGTCCGTATCCTGAAGAGACCAGGAAGCCAAACCCACCACCGAACCGATCGCAGCTCCCCAAAGGCTATCTTTGAAAACGACTTCCAGAGCCTGGGCTCGGGCACGGGTTTCAAAATTGACTAGAACAAATGAGACAAGAAAACCGACTAGAATCATCCGATGAAAGCGGTTCATATACAACTCCATGTTGTTGGCATAAAATTTTTATGGGGTTTCAAACAGGTATTTCAAAATTACATCAATTGGATCAGGAGTTCAACCCTTCCTTGAAAGCTGGTTCAAGACCCATTCAGCCACAAGTCGTGATTTGCACTATCTTGTAAACAATTTTCCTCAATGACCGACGCTCCATCTGAAACATTCGACGCGTTGAATCCTGGAGACTTTTTCTCCGATCATCTTGATGAAGTTCAGAAACAATGGCTTTACGCCCAGGTGATGAGACTGATCAACACCCATTCCCGTTCGGCCCCTAAAACTCAAAAATTGCTCAAACCTCTGGTGGAAGAATTCTTCCCTGGGAAAGGACCTCCTGAAGAAATTCCTGAGAGGAAGGAAACCTTCAACAAAGCTTCCGGAATTTCTGCGCCCCCCCAGATTCGGCAATATCTCTTGGACCAACTGGCCTATTTCGTAACCCGGGACCTCCCGCTAGAAAAAAAAGTTCTGCGGATCTTCCAGGATGCCCTTGCGGATTTTGAACTGAGTCCCAGGCAAATCAGTAGTTGGCTGAAAAGACTGGGACTTCATCAACTGGCAGGGAAACCTGAAATCGCCGTTCAAACGACCCATGATTATGTCCGGACTGCTTTGCTGGACTGCACAGAAGATCATGCCCTATTTCATTTCCACCGACCGCTGGTTAGAGGGGTCTTCATCATGCTCGAATTGAAAAAAGACTGCCGGACCGAAGCTTATCACTCCCCCCTGCATGCCACAGTAAAGAAAGTCAGGGTGAATCCTCTGAAAGAATCGGAATACCAGGTCCAGGTCGAATTTCAGCAATTGCTCGAGGAAAAACATGGGATTCTAGATTTACTCAAACCACCTTCCCAAAGTACCGATCAATTTCTGGAATTCGGAGACATTCCTTCCCCCAGCCGATCTCTGAAATTAAAACTGGTAGGCTGTCCACTTTGTGAGGAAACCCGCCTTCCGTTTTGGTCTTTGAAACCAGGGGCGATCCGGGAAAGCAGGAATGTTTTTGGATTCCCCGTCTATCACTCACCCTACCCAGGATTTGAGGAGTGTGATTTTCAACGATTAAGGGTTACGGTCTGCCCGAGATGTTTTTATGCTTCATCCAGGATTGAGGATTTTATCGTCCAGGCCGGGGAGCCTTTCCAAAAGGACCGGGTGATGATCAGGAAACTCTGGGATCATTCCTGTCCTGAATTGAAAAAAACTCTGAATGAACTACCCAGCCGTTTTGGCACCCACTCGAGAACTAACGATGAAGCGGTGCTATCTTATAAAATTGCAATTCAAACACTGGCGATCATGGATGAACTTCAGCCTGATCAGGATACCAAGCTGGAATTGCTTACCCTTGGTTTGCTCTGTTCTGAAAAGCTGGAAAAGCTGGGGCGTTCCGAAGAATCCTTGGAACAGAAGATCGAAACCCTCAAAAGAATCGGAGACCCCACCTCAGGACTGGACAAAGCAAATCGTATCCGGGTGATTTTCTGGAAGTGCCTGCTGGAACTGGAAACCGGTCAAAAAAAGAAAGCTTCGATCAGTTTGAGACAGTTGGAAAGCCTGGCTTTGGGAAGGGAAACTGATCTTTATACTGCCAATCTGCTCGATCAAAGCCTGAAGCAGGCCCGAAAGGCATTACTCAAAAAGCAAATATAAAATATTGTGAAGGAACGCTTTAAATGCCCATCCCCAAGAGCCTCAATGCTACAAAAACCAGTAGGATGACACCTCCTACAATGACGAGCAAGAACATGCGGTCTTCCATCAAGTCCAGTAATTGTGATTCAACCCGTGCACTGAAGTTGCTGATTTTCACGAATCAGGGTTTCGACTTCACGGAGAAAAAGATCGGCTCTGATTCCGTGTCTTTGTTTTTCCATGGGATCCGATAAGAGATTCTTTTGATCAGGATAGAGCCGCTTGTAGTTGGATTTCATCATCTGACTGAAAACATGAAGCCCTTCAGTTTCACAGCCCATCACATCGGAAAAGACGGCAAGGTGTGCTCCGCGGCCCTGTGCACTGGCTTCACGAAGTTGAGCCCATTGAGATTCGACAAATTCTTGTCGGACTTGGGCAGAAAATTTCCACTTTTTACATCCTGAAGTCCCTGAGGTACTCGCTCCGGCAAAGGTTGGGCTGAAGGTGACATTGACCGAAAGCATCCCCGGATCCTTACTTGCGAGACCCATCGGTCCTCCACGGTTACAGGCCTGGCTGGGGAAAGCCCAAAAAAGGAGTGCCAGACTGACCAGTATCCACCTCTCTGAAATCCGCATCATCGTTCAAGAAAGATCATCGTTCTGACAGGCATGACTCAGCACCGGATCCTGCCGGATCCAGCCAAGTACCCGATTCGGATAAGTGCTCATTCTCTCAGGAGAATTCAAGACTTCCTCGGACTCTGGAAAATGGTTGCGCATCAGATCATTGAATCGGGGCTGGACTTCCCTGGGACAGGCCATCAGCATCGACCAGGCTTCGAGCAGGGGCCCGTCTCCGGTCGAACTTTGTTCCAACAACTGCTGATGCCGGATCCGGACGAATTTCTCCCTTTCCTTCTGAAGATGTAAGGCAAAATCCCAGTTCTGGCATCCCGAAGTCCCTGAAGTGGTTGAACTCGAATAAAGGGGGGAAAAGGTGATGTCTACCATCGACATCACCGGATCCCCTGAAGAAGCGCCCATGAAACCTTCCCCGGCACATGCGGCATGAAGGTTTCCTGCAGAAAGACAGAGCATCAACGAGGCCAGGAAGATGCTTAAAAGTCCAGAAGACTGAAAATTTGAACTTCTGGACGAAAGCTTCAATCTGGTCCGGGATGGTTTGTCAGAAAAATTATTTCTCAAATCATTCCTTTTCTCAGCCCTCACTTTGATGCTGGATCAAGGTTGAAAAAACAATCTTCAGTAATACAAATCAAATGGGTTGTATATAAAACCTCAGACTAGCTTTTTGCGACTGAACGATCCATCCCTTTCCATCCGTCCCGTTTGCCTTAGGATTTACTTTCTTTTCCAGGCTTGCGGAGTTTTTGGGATTTTTTCAAGACCTGGTGTTTTATTGATTCGATGCTTTTTCCCAGCGCTTTGTAGAGATTAGAATCATCAACATTACTCACCAACTGCTTGCTGTGATAATTGCAGTTGATGCCCACATGATAGGTTTCATCACCTTCCTTGTTCAACCTGACATGGAAAGGAAATTTGTTATCGGTAATTTTGATCAGTTCCTCGAACATATCATGAATGTGTGCTGAAACTGCTTCCGATTGACGCATGTTGTTGAAGGTAAGATGAAGTGACATAGCTTCCTTGGCTGGAGTTTTAAGAGGAGACCGAAAGACTTCGGAGTTTAGGCATAGGCCTCTATGAAAGCTTTAGGATTTTATTCGGTTTTGGGTTCCTTTCCCGGTTCCTCGAACATCTGTTCGGTCACCGTCTCTATGGATTCATCAATCACATCATTCCTCGGGACCAGGAAAAAATATCCTGGAATGGCAATGATCAGGTAGGAAAATAGGCCGATGATGGCTAGAAGGACAATACGCATGCTGCTCCGGAAAGGAATTGGGTTTCCAAAAAAAGCCCTGTTTTTTTCATAACAGATTATGCCAATGATAACAAGCAAAGCTTTTCAAAAAATGATTACAGAACAAAAATCTGAATCAGAGATTTTGAGGATGCCAGAATTATTCCTGATTCCGGACAGGTCTCTCCGATTTTTTCAGACCCACAAGTTGAACTGAATTGTATTAGCGGAAATTCAGTAAAATAACTGCGCTAATCGCCAGCAATATGCCGAGGTAGCCTGAGCGCTCCAGCCTTTCCTTCCAGATCAGGATACCCGCACTGCTGACAAGGATGATATTTATCACCGCGTGCAGAGTATAGGCGATTGCGGAAGCATCAATAAAATCCTCATGACGGAGTGCCTGGAGCAGAAAGAAAAACATGCAGTAATTGGAGAATCCTAACAGAATTCCACGCGTGATGGCCCCTTTGCTGACTGGAATCCGATACCCATAGAGATAAGCGATGGAAAAAAGAAGGGAGAAACTGAAAACAAGGGTGATGAAAGCATGATGCTGCGATGGAGTTCCATAATGGTTGAAGATGTTGAGCCAAAGATTGACGCAACCCAGAGAAAAGACCATCAGAGGGATGAACCATAGTGCGCGAAGATCGAGTTTCCCGCTGTCTGCTTTCTTCAATTTGCTCATCAAAATCAGAGCCGCCAAAGCCAGTAAAATGCCGATCAGGGTGTTGAAGGTCAGGATTTCATCCAGAAACACCACTGCAAAAAGCACCGGCACCAGGAGCGAAAGACGTGAAGAAGACCCTGCCAGAGAAAGTCCATAATCGCGGATGCCCTGCATCAGGATCAAAAAAGTCGAAGGCCAGAGGATTCCCCCTCCCACACCAAGCCAGATGGTAGTCGCATCAATCTGGTGGTCTTCGCCGTAGGCGTAAAAGATCCATCCCAATAATGAAGCACTGATGTAGTTTGCGGTAATCACCACCCGTGCGTCCCAACCCTGAATCTCATAATGCTTGATCTGAGCCGCATTCAGAAATGCTCCAACTATGGAAATCAGTAGAAAGATCATTGGATTAACTCAAAGGACGATGTAGGATACCTGAAAAATGGAACATCTTAGCATATCCGTTTATGAAGAGCTCAAACCTTGTATCAACTGCAGAATTGGCGGATCATCTTGATGATCCGAACTGGATCCTCATCGACTGCCGTTTCAATCTGAACTTTCCGGAAAAAGGCGAAAACGATTACCAGGAAGCCCACATCCCAGGGGCTCTCTACGCACACCTAGACCGGGATCTTTCCGCCCCGGTCGGAAACGGACAACGTGGACGACACCCCCTCCCGGATCCTGAAACCTGTGCCCAAACCTTTTCCTCCTTTGGCATCGAAGCTGGCAAGCAGGTGGTGGCCTACGATGACAGCGGTGGAGCAATTTCCGGAAGGCTCTGGTGGATGCTGCAATGGCTGGGACATGAAAATACCGCTCTGCTCGACGGTGGTTGGCAGCAATGGATACAGGAGAAACGTGAATTATCATCAGGCCAGGAAACCTCACTTTCCGGGGAGTTCCAAGCGGATACACCAAAACCGTGGATTTTGGAAGCTGAGCAAATCATGGATGCCCTGAAAAATGATGAAATCCTCTTGCTGGACGTGCGGAATGGATCACGCTTTCGTGGGGAAAAGGAACCTATTGATCCTGTAGCAGGACACATCCCTGGAGCGAAAAACGAACCCTTCCAGGTCAATCTGGAAGAAAATGGCCTCTGGAAAAATGCAGAAACCCTACGCCGTCAGTATCTGGAACGTTTCCCGGATCTGGATCATAAGAAATGTGTCCCCTACTGCGGATCCGGAGTCACCGCCTGCCATACCTTTTTTGCCCTCCGATATGCAGGATTTGACCATCTCTCCATCTACCCGGGTTCCTGGAGTGAGTGGATCAGCGACGCTTCAAGGCCCGTTGCAGTGGGTGAAGAATAGTTTTTATTAATCTTGACCATCATTTAGAATCTGCAGCCCAGGTAATGCCGTCAACAGAAATACAAATCAATTGACGGATTATCCTAAAAAAGCTATAAAATGGGCTTTCCTTTTTTCAGTAACCACAAATTCGATGGTTGGTACCATGTCTGAAAACACACTCAATGCAACCCTTCGGACGACCCAAGGAAAGTCCTCAACCCAGTTGATTCGCCGAAACGGGAAGATCCCTGCCATTCTTTACGGGCCAAGGGGAAATTTTTCTCTTGAGATGGACGAGGAATCGACCCGGCAGAGCTTGGAAAAACTCAACAATATCCATGAACTGGTTCATCTCAAAATCAATGATGCTTCCGGTGAGAACTGGGAAGGCAAAGTACTTCTGAAAGAAATCCAGAAGCACAGTTACAAAAACAAATTGATCCACCTGGATTTTCTTGAGCCTTCCAAGGACAAACCCCTGAATATCAATATTCAGATCCGTGAAAAAGGAGAATGTCCAGGAGTGAAGGAGGGAGGTGTCTTACAATATGTGGTGAGGGAGATTCCAGTAAGTTGTATGGCAGACAAAATCCCTCAATACATCGAAGTCGATGTCTCTACCCTCAGGATCGGGCAGACACTCAAGGTGCAGGATGTTCCTCTTCCGGAAGAAATCCAGCTCAAGACCCAACAGAACTTTCCGGTGATTTCGGTAGTTGGACGGACCAAGGCCCTGGATGAAGAGGTGAGTGAGGTTGAAGAGGGTCTGGAAGAAGGACAGGAAGCCGAAGAAACAGAAGCAGAAGAATAAGTCGACTGATTTTCAGTCATGGCTTCTGGGATTCCATTTCCCACCTGGAAAACGCCTCCACCCATGCTGCCGCATCACATAAGGCCCATTGATTTGAGAGAGAAAAGTCATGCAGCTTATTGCGGGTTTGGGCAATCCGGGTGAAAAATACCAAGACAATCCCCATAACATCGGATTCAGAACACTCGATCAACTGATGAAGGCACTCGATCTTGAGGGCTTTCAAAGACGTTTCAATAGTGAATTCCAGAGAACATTAGAAAACGGCCAAGTGACTTTGATGCTCAAGCCTGAAACCTATATGAACCGCAGTGGCGAAGCGATTGCCGAATGCGCAAGATACTTCAAGATTCCTTCAGAAAAAATTCTTGTGATCAGTGATGACCTGGATCTTCCAGCCGGGAAAGCACGACTGCGAGTCTCCGGAGGGCACGGCGGCCACAATGGGCTCAGATCCGTCATTCAATGCCTGGGCACGGACCAATTCCTTCGGGCCAGAATCGGAATAGGCAGGCCTGATTCTTCAAGCTCTGGGAAAGAAGCCTCAGTTTCCCAATATGTGCTGGGCAAAATGGAAGAAACAAAAGCGGAGCTTTGTCTGCAGGCGATGGAAAAGGTTGTGGAGATGCTGGTCCGTTTTGTACGCCAGTCACGTTTCCAAAGCACATCAATCAGCATCCCCACTCCGGCTCTGCCTGCAACAGGGCAAGGTTGAGAGGAGCAAATTAGAATGGGTCTGGTTCTCGGAATCGTCGGGCTGCCAAATGTCGGCAAATCCACCCTCTTTCGTGCCTTGACAAGGGTCGAAGCAGAAGCAGCAAATTACCCCTTCTGCACGATCGAACCCAATGTGGGAATCGTTCCGGTTCAAGACGAGAGGTTGCAGAAACTGAATGAGCTGATCAAACCTGAAAAATGTGTTCCTGCCACCTTGAAAGTCGTTGATATTGCAGGATTGGTCAAGGGTGCCAGCGAAGGTGAGGGTCTGGGGAACCAATTCCTGAGCCACATCCGGGAGGTCCAGGCCATTGCACATGTGGTGCGCTGTTTTGAGGACGAAAACATCGCCCATGTGACGGGGAAACCAAGTGCATTGGACGACCTTGAGATTGTCGAAACAGAATTGATCCTTGCGGACCTCTCACAGTTGGAGCGCAAACTCGAGCGATTGTCGAAGCAGATGAAAGGCAAGTCCGCTAAAGGTTCTTCTCCCGATGCGAATGAAACCGCAGTATTTCAAAAAATGCATGATCACCTTGCATCCGGAAAGATGGCAAGCAGCCTGGAACTCAGTGAGGAAGAGGAAAAAACGCTTCAGGAGTTGCAGTTGTTGACCGCAAAACCATTTTTTTACGTGGCCAATCTTGATGAAGAGGAACTGGAAAATCCGGGACCGCAATTCCAGGCTTTGGAAAAACATGCCGCGCAACAGGGGAAATCGGTGATCCCGGTCTCTGCCAAGTTAGAAGCGGAATTGAGTGAAATGGATGAAGAAGAATCACGTGAATTCCAGGAAGAAATGGGCCTCCAACAGACTGGGCTGGACCAGGTCATTCTGCGTGGTTACGAACTGCTCAATCAGATCACCTATTTCACTGCCGGGGCACCGGAAGTGAGGGCTTGGGAAATCCAGAATGGGACCCACGCTTCTTCAGCAGCGGGCAAGATCCACACGGATTTTGAAAAAGGGTTCATCAGGGCCGAGGTTTATCATTACTCTGATCTGATTCAACTCGGTTCGGAAAATGCCGTCAAAGAGGCGGGTAAACTCCGCCTTGAAGGCCGCGAGTACATGGTGCAGGATGGCGACATCATGCACTTCAGATTCAATGTTTAGGCAGGAATTTTCCCTCAGTGCTTGAAGTTTGACCTTCATTTCTTTGGGATTTAAGATGTGTCCCTGCTAGCCGGTAAAAAACCAGGACCGCTGATTGTTCAGTGAGACCGGCTTCCTCTTACAGAGGATGGTCCGAAACTGTCGGGTATTTTCCCGGCGTTCAATTCCTTGCTCGTTTTACGGGCTTTAACCGAAAGGAAACATTATGATCGGTTACGAAACCGTTTTTATCACCCATCCCGATCTTGAGGAAGCCGACCTCAAGAAGTCTCTCAAAAAATTCAAAGACATCATCAAAAAGGGGAAGGGGAAGCTGGTTCATGAATACCTCTGGGGCCGACGACGCCTGGCATATCAAATTGCCAACCAGAATCATGGTGTCTACCACATCTGGTACCTCCAAGGAACAGGTGCGATCCTCGACGAACTCCAAACCCAGTTCAGATACAGCGACGAAGTGCTCCGTTTTCAAACGGTGAAGGTTGATGATCTTGATCAGGAGGCAGGCTTTTTCAGCGAAATGCTGAAAGCTCAACAGGAAGAAGCCGCTGCACGATCTGCTGCCAGCATCACAAAAACAGCTCCAGCTGAATCCGGTGAAACGAACTCTGATGAGGCAGAAACTTCATCTGCGAAAGAGGAAACGCCAGAGAATGCAACCGCAGAATCTGCTGAAGAAAGTCCAAAAGAAGATCAAGCCGCTGATCAATCCGAAGCGGCAGAGACTGAAAATACAGAAGCATAACCACACACATTTATTTCGAGAAAACTTATGGCACGAAAAAAGAAAAAACTGAGGATGCGGCGAAACCGGATACCCGCCAGTATCCTGTTGCGGCGAAAACAAAAATCCTGCCCTTTCAAGGAAGCTGGGATCACACGTATCGACTACAAAGATGTTGAAATGCTGAAGCCCTACATTACGGAAGGAGGAAAAATCGTTCCCAGCCGTATTTCAGGAGTCTCAACTCCCTATCAGCGAAAATTGCAGCTTGCAATCAAACGAGCCCGGAATCTGGCTCTGCTTTCCTACACCGCAGGTTATGTCCCACAGGTTGAGACCTCAAGGATTCAACGTCCTGCAGCTGCGCCAAGACCTGCTCCTAAACCTGATCCAACAGAGGAGGCGGAATGAGACTGATTCTTACTGAAGATGTAGCCAACCTCGGTTCCTTGGGAGATACCGTTGAGGTTAAAGCAGGCTACGGAAGAAACTACCTGATTCCTCAAGGGAAAGCCCTGTTGGCCGATAACCGTGCTTCAAAAGAACTCCAACATCGCCTGGTTCATCTGGAAAAACTGCGTCAGGGGAAAATTGCTCTCGCCCAGGAACAGGCCACAAAAATCAAAGAACTTCAACTTGAGGTTACCCGTAAGGCTGGGCAGGGAGGCCGACTTTTCGGTTCAGTCACCAGCCGGGACATCCTGCAACTGTTGAAGGATCAGGGATACGATTTCGAACGCAAGGCGATTACGCTCCATGCTCCCATCCGAAACGTTGGCAGCCATGAACTCACCCTGCGTATTCATACCGAAGTCAGGGTCTCCCTCAGCATCAAGGTGATTGGAGAAATCCAGGCTGGAGCCCCTGAAGAAGTTGCTGAAACCAAGGCGGAAGGAGAAAACGCGGAAGCCTCTGAAGAAAATCAGGAGACCGTTTCAGCTTCCGAAGAAGAAAACGAAGCACCTGAAGCCGAAGCAGAAGCGGAAGCAGGAACTTGATTTCAATCAACCCGGCTGAAATAAACTTCAATCCTACCTCGTCAACCGTTTCAGGATGAGAAGTTTTAGCCGGGGATTTCTGAAGGGTCTTTTTTCCGCAAGAAACAAGTGTTAACCTTGCAGTCTTTTTGAGAAGAGGACTACCCATGATTTCATCCTCTCCATTCTTACGTTAAAAAATCCCGGAAACTCCTTCATCATACCGGGACTAACCGCTCATCCGGGTTAAAAAGCCTGTGGACCCGAAACCCATCCAAACATCAAAAAATACCGGCCCGAACAACCCGACCCAGGGTTCAAGGCCGCGGGGTCAGAAGGGAAAACCGGATTTCGAAGCACTGCTGCCCCATGACAGGATGGCCGAGCAGGCCGTTTTAGGAGCAGTCATCCTAAACAACTCTGCTCTTCCAAAGATGGCGGATATTCTCAGGGATGAGGATTTTTTCTCGATGTCTCATCGCAGGATTTTTTCAGGAATGCGGGATCTTTATGAAAATGAGGCCCCGATTGACGAATTAACCCTGTCACGCTGGCTTGAGGATCAGAAACTTCTCGAGCACACAGGAGGAGTGGACTACCTGCTGGAACTTGCAGAAATTACTCCGGTGGCAGAAAACGCTGAGAGTTATGCGGAAATTGTCAGGGAAAAAGCGCAGTTACGTGACATCATCACGACTGCCCATGATATTGCCCAGCAGGGACAGGAAGGCACCGAAAGCATCTCGGATTTTATCGCGGAATCCAGTGAAAAATTAAGGTCCATCGACTCCCGTTACCGGGATCAGAGTTACCACCCTCTGAAGCAGATCCTGCTCTCGCAGTTCGAAATCCTCGAAAAACTTTCTGAAGAGCCTCAGGCCATCAACGGAGTTCCTTCAGGATTCACAGACCTTGACAACATGACTCGAGGGTTTCAACAAAGTGATTTGGTGATCCTTGCTGCCAGGCCTTCGATGGGAAAAACCGCTTTGGCAATGAATATCGGTCTTAATGCTGCAACCAAACGATCCGTTCCCGTTTTGATTTTCAGCCTGGAGATGCCCAAGGAACACATCGCAATGCGTTTGATCTGCAGTGAAGCCAGTGTCAGCAACAAAAAGATGATGATCGGTGATCTTGATCAGGACGATTGGGACAAACTGCTGGAAGCAACTTCCAGAATGATGGAAGCCCCTCTGCTGATAGACGATCAGTCAGGGATCAGCCCCAACCATATCCGCAAGGTTGCCCGGCAGGCAAAAGAGGAATATCCCGATCTGGGAATGATCATTGTCGATTACCTTCAATTGATGCAGAGCAGTCGCCAGCAGAATTCGCGGGAACAGGAAATTGCAGATATTTCCAGATCGATGAAGGCCATTGCCAAAGAGTTCAATCTTCCGGTCATTGCACTTTCCCAGTTGAACCGTGATCTTGAACGACGTGCGGATAAAAGGCCGATGATGTCCGACCTCCGTGAATCCGGAGCTCTTGAACAGGATGCGGATCTGATCCTGTTCATTTACCGCGATGAAATTTATAATTCGGAATCCGAAGACAAGAACATTGCTGAAATCAACCTGGCCAAGCACCGAAACGGTGAAATCGGAGGCTGCAGGCTGGCATTCATCGGCCAATACACCAAGTTTGCCAACCTTGCCCTGGGTAACGATCCTGCCATGCCCTGATCTTTTTTAGATGATTCAACACTTAAAATTCACTTGAACCAGGAACTGAAACAGGAAACCTCACTGGATGGGTTGTCAGCCATGCTGCATCCGGAAAACCTGAAACAAACGGTAGCCATCTCTGCGCCGCCTTACCTCCCGTTTCCCTGTTTTCCTGATGTGATCGGTGCAGTCCTTGAGTATTTAATGCCTCCAGAATGGGAAGAGCTGAATGATCGCGGGAAAAATTATCTGAAATGGATCTCGGTGAAAGCCGAAGCCATAGACACGCTTTTCCCGGAATCTTCCGAATCGCCAACCCGCGGCTTTGAACTGCTTGCCATCAATCGGGAAGGGAATGGATTCGCGAAGATCATTGAGCAAAGTGATGAACTCAAAATACCCTCGGTGCTGCTTCGGTTCTCAACCCTGATCGCAACATTTCTTACGGTTCGTCTTCTGTTGAGAAAAATGAACGAAGATGGCTTACCGGTTCCTTCTTTGTTCTTCACCCAAAATGTGGATGCGGACTACCTGAATTATCCCAGGGCATTACAGAATCTACTCCAGCTTTTTCCTGAGTGCCAGCAGATGTTTCATTTTGAAGTCAGTGAACTTTTGACGGAAGACTATGTCACCACCATCCGCACACTGGCTGAGGACCTGGGAATCCGGTTTGTTCTCGATGACACCAACAAGATGGACTCTCGAGTCCACCAAAAACTTCTTGATCTTGCAGACTGGATCAAAATCGATTTCCAGGCAACAGCTTCCATCGAAGCACGACTGCAGGAGGGTCAGGGTGAACAGATCCTGTTGCATCTGGAACTCTATGCCCATGGCGCGGGATCTCCAGTCATCGTCTTCGAAGGACTTGGAGACGATAGCCAACTCAAAACCTTCCTCCAGGAACGCTGGCGTAATTCTGAAACCTCCCTTTACCAACAAAGCCGTGAACGTTTGCCGGTGCCGCCTTGGGACCGATATTTTGGTCTGATTCAGGATTATCATCCGGAAGAGAAAGGTTTGTTTTACCAGGGATTACTGGTGGACCAGGAAAAGGCTTCATGAAGATTTTCAAGTCAGCAATTTCTATTTTAAAATTAGTTTTTCCTGGCTGGACCGTTTTGCTTTTGGTCCCATCCATGATGGTCTTCAGCGCTTGTAAATCCGGAGATCTTGAGGAGACCACCTCGGAAGCTCCTTCAACAACAATGGGCGTTGATTTTGAAAATCCGGTGGAACATGTCTCAGGTGAAAATCCAACCACCATCATCAACGGAGACTGGAACAACGACAATCGGACCGACCTGATGGTGCTGAATCCTCGTAAACAGTCAGGCACTTCAAGTGTGGAAGACGGCACCCTATACCAGTTTTTGGATAACGCCAGTCTGACCGGGAAGTTTCCTTTCAGTTCCACGAGTCTCACACCCAGTACCGCTGTTTGGAGACAACACGTGATCGCTGTTGATTATAATGGAGATAATCTGAGCGACCTCGTCACCACCGAAGCAAATCTCGATCAGTTGAAACTCCTGCTCAATTCTTCTGGAAGTTTCAGTGACAATGGAACAATCAGTGTCGGTGACATCCCGGTCCATCTTGAATCCATAGATTTTGACAATGACACCGATTCAGATCTCATTGTCGTCAACCGTGGAGATAACTCCATCAGCCTGCTCAGAAATGACAGTGGTAGTTTTTTTGAAAATGCAACTCTTAGCGGGGGGATTACTCCGTTAAAAACAGTAAGCGGTGATTGGGATAATGACAGTAATACCGATCTGGCAGTCCTTGCTTCGGCAGACAACGCCATTGAAATCTGGTTGAACGACGGCAGTGGAAATTTCAGCAAAGCCTCGACTCAACCCTCAAGTTCCGGCAGTTCTCCAAGGGATCTGATCAGCGGCGACTGGAACTGTGACGGCTATCTTGACCTGGCTACCGCAGATTATCTGGGAAACAGCATTTCGCTGTTTTATGGTCAAAGCAGTGGTGCGGACTTTTCCAGTCCTCAGACGATCAGTATTGGAAAGGGCCCCACAAGTCTTACCAGTGCAGACTTCAACAATGACGGAAGAATGGACTTTGTTATTGCCCACAGATTTTATTACACAACGTCAAGTCTTTCCTTACTGACCGGTGACATTGGAATTCTTCTCAGTGAATCCGTGAGTAATGGTCAGGTGGTATATACTTCGGAAACTCGATTGGCTGCAACAACCGAATCCCAGGGAACTCCCCCAGCCGACATCCTCATCCAGGACCTGGATCAAGATTCCAAGCTCGATTTGCTACTCAGCCTGCCCATCAATCAAAAACTAGCTGTCCTTTCAGGAAAAAACTACACGGGCAGTCTGAACTGTCCCTGAAGTATCTTGTAAATCAATTTTCAGGACCACGGTTCTAAAGATTTTTTGACTCTTTCATCAGCAGTTCTTTCTTCAATCATTTCAGTTAGATCAGAGTTGTAAGATGGAACACAAAATTCGGTTTCCAGTCCCTCCTGATAAACACTGATATAGGCCTGTAGTTTGCAAGTCACTTCCTGAATTTTTTATAAAACAAAATCCTTGTTCCGTAAAAATGAGGATCGCGTTGTCACATCAGGATCATACTCAGGGTTGATGTTTCCTATTCGTTTCTCAAAACAGTCAATGTTCATCCAGTTTTTTCTGATGATGGTTTTTTCTGTCATCGTCTTGAATCCATTGAGTGCTCAAACGGACCTTCCGCTGACCTACCTCTGGAAACCCAAGTATTATGCATCGGTCGAGGGCCAGGAGAGATTAACCTATGCCCGAAGTTTCGCCCGAAGCCAGATGAAATTTGCCGACCTCGACGGAGACGATGATATGGATCTTCTGATCGGCAAGGGAGACGGACGGCTCGCATTGTTCCGCAACATCGGCAACCCGAAGGAATCCAACCTGCGATTGGAAACAGAGGATTTCGAAGTCATCCATGAAGAAAAAGATGCCAACCAGCAATTGATGTATTTGAACAAGATTGTCGATGTCGGCAAAAATGCTGCTCCGGATTTGGCAGACATCGACGATGACGGAGATTTGGATCTCTTCGTGGGATCCTCAGACGGCCAGATATTTTTCTTTGAAAATCGTGGCAATAAACTCTTACCCAAGTTTTTCCGGGTGACGCCGATTTACATGAACCTGAACTTTGTCGGTAACAGTGTCCCGAGATTTGCAGACTTGAACGGAGATTTGGCCAAAGATTTGATCGTGGGGCTCAAAGATGGAAGGGTCATGATCTACTTCAATTCAGGAGTTTCGACCAATGCACTGTTCTGCAAGGAATATGATCCGCTCAATCCTCCGGACCCGCGTTGTAAATTCCAGCCTCTTATGCTCACCAACATTTCTCCTCTGGGAGACGCCAGCCCGACATTGGTGGATTGGGATCGAGACAAAGACATGGATATCGTCATCGGAAAATCGAATGGGAAACTTGATTTTTTCTGGAACAAGGGGAATCCGATCGTACCGGATTGGCATCTTGAATCCGATCACTTTCAGTTCATAGATTCGGGAGGACTATCGATTCCCACATTTCATGACATGAACGGTGACGGATATTCCGAATTATTCATTGGCACCTCAACCTCTGGGATCATCTATTATGAAAACCGGGAGATGATTTTCGACAGTCTTAAGTTAATCAAGGCCCTGGATCTAAGTCTCCTCAATTCTACCGATTCGCCTGAGAGAATTCTTAGGGAAGCCTGTGATCAGCTTCGGGGCCTTCCGGAATGCCTGATTCCTATGGGTAATGCGCTGGGGGTTCCTCCCGGAGCGAAACTGACCGAAACCAATCAATTGATTCCTTACCTTTTAAGGCCTGACAGCAGTTTGAATTCGACTCCGCTCGCACAGACTGAAACTGAGCAAAAACCTGCGACTCCAGTTCAAGCCCCGGTCATGCAGGCCAATACCAATACGACAGAAGAGGCACCTCCTGAAACCGCTGAAGAAGGAGAAGGGGAAGCCACGGGAAGTTCGGACGAAGAAAAAGTTGCAAAGTCTGAAGAACCAGAGCAATTGGTGACCCGCAACCAACTTTGGCTGAATACAAGAAATTTTCTCGGACTGCATCGTTTGACTGCCACCGAGCGGCATGTGGTTCCTTTTTCGATAGACTGGAATAAAGACGGGAAAAATGACCTGATCCTCGGCAGTGCTTCAGGACGACTTTATGCTTTCGAAAACCGGGGGGAGAAAGAGCCGGACTGGTGGCCCCTGGAACAAAAAGTATTTGCCCCCAATCAAAGACGCTACAGTGCTCCCACCTTAGGAGACCTGGATGGAGATGGAGATCTGGATCTGATCTCAGGCAATCGTCAGGGAAGACTTGAATTGATGGAAAATCGGGGAACCTCTGAAAAACCTGAATGGATTTTGAGCGATGTCAACCTGGCTCAGATCGACGTGGGAAGTTACAGCGTTCCAAGATTGCATGATGTGGATGGTGATGGAGATTTGGACCTATTCGTCGGCAACAGCCGAGGATTGGTCATCTTCTACGAAAATCAAGGCAGCAAAGAACGAACACGCTTCGTGATTCGTAGTACCCGATTTGCTGGAGTCAAAACTCCGGGACATGCAGTTCCTGCATTTTTTAAATGGAACGCAGATGAACAAATGGACCTTGTCGCGGGTGGTCGTGATGGCTTCCTGGGGCTTCATACATCCCACTCCGCTAAAGGAACTTCCGTTTTGAAAGGCTGGAAGTCCCAATCTCAAAAATGGCAGGATTTAAGGGTACCTGCATTCAATTCTCCCTATTTTACCGATCTCAACGGAGACAAGAATATCGATTTGCTGATGGGTGACGAGGAAGGGCATCTGGTTCTGCTTGAAAATAATGGAGTCCTGAAAACTGAAGAAATCCCTGAAACCGAAAAAATCCTGACCCAGAACATCATCGACGAAGAACCCGATGCTGTAGAGGAATCCACAACCGTGATCGTTGATACAGGACCGGTGGAAAGAGAAGATTCCGCATTTGACCCTGTTTTTGAACTGGTCACCACCAATTATGGCGGGCTGGATGTCGGCAAAAGAGCGGTACCAGCCTTTTTGGATCTGGATGGAGACTCCGACCTGGATCTTGTGATCGGCAACCACGCCGGGGAATTGAGGCTTTACCTGCATGAACCGGGCGCGGAGGATGGTGAGTGGTTGATGGAAACCAAGAATTATCTCGGCTATCAGGGAGGACGTAATGCATCACCCGCATTCACCGATCTTGATGGAGACGGAGACAGAGATCTTTTGGTAGGAACGGAACGGGGCAAGATCTTTTACTGGGAAAATCAGGGAAGTATGGAATTGCCGGATCTGATTCCCAATCCGACCCCGTTTGTCGGAGTCACCGGCGGAAGGAATTCCGTACCCAGTGTTTTGGATTTGAATCAGGATGGAAAGATGGATTTACTGGTGGGTAATTTTTTAGGACATATTCGTGAATACCATCAGATCCTAAATGGAGACACCCCTCATTTTAAACTCGAGAGGAGACAGTTCCTCAACCTGGATGTGGGTCTTGGAGCGGTTCCACGAGTTGCAGACATCAACAACGACTCCCTACCCGACCTGATCATCGGTTCCGACCGTGGAAGAATCGTTAATTTCCAGCCGCAGCAGGAAAAAGCAGTCAATGCCATGAACTGGAAGCTCAAGGATGGTTATTTTGACAAGCTTGATTTGCCGGTGGGCGGTTCACCGGTTTTTGAGGATATGGACTTTGACGGGGATCTCGATATGGTGATTGGAACTGAAAAAGGGACCCTGGTTTATTTCAGAAATACGGGCCGCTAATCAGCCATTTTGAAGCGAAGCCTCTTTTCCAGGAAGGATGACTGATCATCCTTCCTGAATCAGAATAGGTTACCCGAGCAACTTCAGAACGCTCATGGTCTTCTGGTTGGCATGAGCCAACATCGAAGTACTTGCATCCATCAGGATCTGGTTTCGGGTAAATTCCGCCATCTCCTTTGCCATATCAGCATCACGGAGGACCGACTCGGAACTCTGCACATTTTCATGGGCAATTCGCAGCCAATTAAGGTTGCTTTCCAGGGTGTTCTTTTGAAACGCACCCATCTCGCCGCGTTGAATAGCAACTTCCTCAATCGCACGGTCTATGACTAGCATCGCGTCCTGAGCTTTGTCAGCATTCAGCAAGCTTGCTTCTTCAAACGACTTGAAACCTGACTCATTTTGCACTCCTGTCCCTAGCTGGGCAGATTTCATACTCTTAAAGGACATCCCAACCTGTTGATCAGGATTTGCACCAACCTGAAAGTTCATG
>OCVP010000100.1_pt1 | contig 39403 bp, 35 predicted proteins | sample 1539171 | NCBI WGS metagenome assembly OCVP01 (sample SAMEA51879418, study PRJEB22527) | metagenome
ATAATGAAACACTTGCCAGCTTTAACAGCAATTGGTTCTTCGACAGTGAACTCATATAGAAGATTATGGGATCAAGGTTTTTGGGCACCAGTATATGCTGACTGGGGTTATCAAAATAGAACATGTGGTCTAAGAGTATCTGCTCCAGGTAGATTCGAGTACAGATCAGTTGACTCTATGCATAATCCATATTTATTAGGTGCAGCATTACTTAAAGCTTGTGATGAAGGAATATCTAAAAAAATGAAACCAGCCAAACCTGAGTCTAGAAATATATATGAAGCTCAAAAAGCTGGTAAAGATGTTAAAAAACTTCCACTAAGTTTAGGTGAAGCTTTAGATAGATTGGCGGAAGATGAGGTAATAAAATCATCAATGCCAGATGAAATGTATAAAGTATTTAATTGGTACAAACGAGATGAGTGGGAAAAATTCTTGGGTGCAACAACACAATGGGATCTTGATACTTATCTGGATTGTTTACCATAATTTAATAAGGAAATTATATGTGCGGGATTGCAGGATTAATTCATAGAGGAAATACTTCAAACGTTGGTTTTGAACTTCAAGGTATGCTTCAAGCATTAAAGCATAGAGGAGAAGATTCAACTGGATACGCTCTATACGGAAAAACTGATGGTCAAAATTTCATCATGCGATTTAAGGTTGGTGAAAATGTTGCAGAGGGAAGTTCTTCAGTAAAAGAAGATGTATCAGTTTATGACGAAAGAAAAAAAATTGTTGATTCTTATCTTTCTGAGCTAGGCGCTAAAGTGATAAAAGAAGATAGAATTCTTCCTTATTCATTACGATATGAAATTCAGTATGACAAAGATTTAATGGAATTTTCTCAAAAAATAGAAAGTGTTGAAGGTGTAGAAATATTATCTATGGGAAAATCTCTAGAAGTAATTAAAGATCTAGGAAACGCTGAAGTTGTTTGTAACAGATATAATTTAGATAAAGTTGTCGGGACACATGCAATTGGTCATGCTAGAATGGCAACAGAGTCGGGAGTGGATATTAAATCTGCTCACCCATTTTGGGGTTATCCTTTTAGCGATGTGTCAGTCGTTCATAATGGACAATTAACAAACTATTGGAATAATAGAAGAGTATTGGAAAACAAGGGCATGAGATTTATGTCAGAATGTGACTCGGAATTAATCGCTGTATATCTTGCAGAAAAAATGAGAAATGGAGCTACATTAGAAGAGGGAATGAAAGAGTCTCTCGTCGGTTTAGATGGGGTATTTACTTATTTTGTTGCTACAAAAGATAGCTTAGGAATGGCGAAAGATACAATGGCTGCAAAACCACTAGTATTGTATGAGTCAGATGATTTAGTTGCAATGGGGTCAGAGGAAATTGCAATAAGATCAATATTACCACAAGAAATCGAAACTTATGATCCTTTTGATGGAGAAGTTAAAGTATGGCAAATTTAAAAACATCAGAAAAAAAAAGTAAAGCTCAATCAATGGGACTTCATACAGAGGTCTTAACTGGAAAAACACAACAAAAATTTTTTAATCCAGATGAGGCTGAGAATTTTTATTACTTTGGGACATATGATGTAGATTTTAACAAAAGAACTGAAATTGACGTTAAGAACATGGATTGTCGTGAAGCAAATAAAAAAATTGATGAATTAATGAAAGATGGATACGGAACTATTGTAATAAAGAACCCACAGGGAAAACATAGCTTGGGAGTTGGAATTCTCAATAAATTAAATTTAATATTTGAAGGTAGTTTGGGGTACTTTGGGTGTGGATCAATGGATGGTCCTATTGTTAGAATTAATGGAAGAGTGGGATGGTCATGTGCAGAAAATATGATGGCAGGAAAAGTAGTAATTGAAAAAAATGCAGGTTCTTGTTTTGGTGCGGCAATTAGAGGTGGAGATCTGATATGCAAAGGAAGCGTAGGTGCAAGAACTGGTATTGATCAAAAAGGTGGAACAATAATTATTGGCGGAGATGCTGGTGCTTTTACAGGTTTTATGATGCAGAGAGGGCGAATTATTATTCTTGGAGATGTTGGAATAAATTTAGGAGATTCTATGTATGATGGGACAATTTTTGTAGGTGGAAAAATTGGATCATTTGGTAGTGATGCTGTCGAAGCTGAATTAACTGATTCAGATCAAGACTGGCTTAAAAGAAAATTAAAGGTTGCGGAGATCGGAGAAAACTTCGATGTTTCTAAGATGACCAAAGTTGTAGCAGGAAAAAAACTTTGGAATTACGATGCTCTTGAACCTACAGAAAAAAAAGGAGCAATTTAAATGGCAAAGAAAAAAAATGGTAATGGAAAGTCAAACGGACATTCTAATGGTAATGGAATAGCTTCAAGAAACAAAAGTTTGTTGGGACACAACGCTATTTTTACTCCAGAAGTTATGGACGACATTCATATCAAAGCGGAATTAGGAAGATACAGAATGAGAGGAATGGCTTTGATGAAAAAGATACCTACTTTTGATGATCTAGTTTTCTTGCCAGGTACATTAACAAGATTTGTTATTGAAGGTTACAGAGAAAAATGTGAGACCAAAACTATTATTGGTCCAAGATGTGAAAATCCAATTGAGCTTGATATTCCAGTTTACATTACGGGAATGAGTTTTGGAGCTTTATCTTATGAAGCAAAAACTGCATTAGCTAGAGGTGCTACAATGGCTGGTAGCGCAACATGTTCTGGTGAAGGTGGAATGATACCAGATGAGAGAAGATATTCAGAAAAATGGTTTTATCAGTGCATACAATCAAGATACGGTTTTAACCCACACCATGCACAACTAGCTGATGGAATTGAGGTATTTATTGGACAAGGACAAAAAGTTGGAATGGGTGGTCATTTGATGGGTCAAAAAGTTACTGACCAAGTTGCAGAAATGAGATCGCTACCTGCAGGTATTGATCAAAGATCTCCAGCAAGACATCCTGATTGGCTGGGTCCAGATGATTTAGCTTTAAAAGTTCAAGAGCTTAGAGAATTAACAAAAAACAAAGTGCCAATTCAATTAAAACTTGGAGCAGCTAAAGTGTATGATGATGTAAGGATGGCAGCAAAATGTGATCCAGATTCAATTTATCTTGATGGAATGGAAGGTTCAACAGGTGCTGGACCACACATTGCAGCTGCAAACACAGGTATCCCAGGAATTGCTGGAATTAGAGAAGCAAGAAGAGCTTTGGATGATGTAGGTAAAACTGGAAAAGTAACTTTAATTTATGCAGGTGGTGTTAGAGATGGAGCAGATATGGCTAAAGCTTTAGCACTTGGTGCAGACGCAATTGCAATCGGAACAGGCGCAATGGTGGCTTTAAATTGCAATAAGGAAATACCAGAATCTAACTTTGAAAAAGAAATGGGTGTTCCCGCAGGTCATTGCTATCACTGTCACACGGGTAGATGTCCGGTAGGAGTTGCTACTCAAGATCCTAAATTAAGAAAAAGATTAAATCCTGATGATGCAGCATTAAGAGTGTATAATTACTTGCATGCGATGACATTGGAGGCTCAATTGTTGGCTAGAGCATGTGGAAAAACAAATATTCACTCGCTAGAACCAGAAGATATGGCTGCATTAACAATGGAGGCTTCTGCTTTAGCTAAAGTACCTCTTGCAGGAACAAATCATACAGTAGGAGTTAAAGATTTCCATAAAATCTAATAACAAATATGCCAAAGAAAAAAGGTAAGAAAAAAATCAAATCAAAAGAGATCAAAGGTCAATTAGGCAAGAAAAAAGAGACTGCTAGAGAAAAAATGATTGGCCAAACAATTGGCTATCGATATGACGTTAATCTTTTGCCTGACTATAGTCGACTAACTCCATTTTTAAAAAAATATATAGAAGCTATGGGTTGGGATGATCTTAATTGGTTAGAAGATGTTCATATGGGATATGAAGAAAATAGACCTGCTGTTTTTGATAGAAATGCTAATGGTTGGGTAACGATACCAAGTAAAATAAAATTACCTAATAATCAGCAGGATAGAGATATGATAGCTAGAGAATTATTGGTAAAGTTTCAAATGTCCCCGAATCATCCTCTGGTTGACCTTAAAAAAGCATATTTAAAATTCTAATTTCAATTTCAAGTTGATAAAATAATTATTAACTTCTACTTTTTATAAATAAAATAAAATTGTCAGCGTAAAAAAAATTTCATAGAGTCTATTAACTATTAATAGGAGAGAGAAATATGACTGATCAATTAGGTGCTCTCACAACCTTATTTACAGAATTTTACTATTGGGTAACTGTGGTTCTTATGTTTTTGATCCACGTGGGTTTCTGTATGTATGAAGTTGGGGCATCTCGTTACAAACATCACCAACACACTCTTATGAAAAATACAATGCTGATACCACTGGTAACAGTCACATGGTTTTTCTTTGGTTGGTGGATATACTGGGCATTTCCAACAGGACCCGGATTAGCTCCTTCGATTATGACCGAAAGTACTGGTCTAGTTCTTGGAGGTGGATTTGGTGGAAATGATCTTGCTAACCCTACAAATGCATTGATGGCCGTAAATCTTAATGATCATATAATGGGTGTCTTCTGGGCAGCCTTTTTATTATTTTCATGGACTGCAGCTTCAATTGTATCTGGAGCGGTTATTGAAAGGATAACTACTTTTGCATTTGGAATACTTGCAATTGCAATTGGATCTGTTTTCTGGACAATAGATGCTTCATGGGGATGGCATTTTGATGGATGGATGTTAAAAATATTAGGATATCACGATGCTTATGCTTCCGGAGTAATTCACGCAATTGCCGGAGGTTTTGCCTTAGGTGTTCTAATTGTTTTAGGACCAAGAATTGGAAAATTTTCATCTAGCGGAGAACCAAGAAACATTGGACCAAGAAATCCTTGGTTAGTGACTGTTGGATTATTCTTAATCTATACAGGTTTTTGGGGCTTTTACGCAGCATGTAATGTTCCGATTTATGATCTTGGACCTGAATATGGTATGGAAGGTGTAACTTTCTTTACTGCAACGAACATCTACCTAACTCCCACCACACTTAGTGGAATAACGATGAACTTTTTAATGTCGTTATCTGGAGGGTTGTTAGCAGGGTATGTGGTCTCGAAGGGAGATCCTTTCTGGACTTATTCATCAGGACTTGCGGGAATAATATGTGCATCTGCAGGTAATGATTTATATCATCCAATACAATCAATGATAATCGGTATGATCGGAGTAGTTATAGCTTACAAAATGCATTACTGGGTCGAGAAAAAATATAAAATCGACGATGCGGTTGGAGCGGTAGCTGTTCATGGTTATGCTGGATTTGTTGGTCTTGTAATATGTGGTTTCGTTTTAAATGGTTATCCTTCATCTGGATACAGTGTTGGAGCTATGTGGGATGGAACTAATTATGCAGCAATTAATCCTCTTGGAATGTTTATCGGTGCAATAATAATGTTTTTTGTACTAGGTATGCTTCCTGGATATATAATTGCAAAAGTTCTTCACGGAATGGGTAAATTAAGAATACCAAGAGAAGTAGAGCTTGCAGGACTTGACTATACAATTATGGAAGAGGCTAAAGAAGACGAAAAAGCTGTAGTCTCGGCCAGTAGATAAAGGAGGTATGTAAATGGCAACAGTATCAAATTGGATAGATCATTTAAGTGCCTCTGAGGTACAAGGATCTGTCTATCCAGGTGTTGGTTCGGAAGGAGTGCTAGTTATAATAGCAATTCTTATTTGGGTTGGCTGGCATGTTATTTCATCTAAACAAGAAGATGGTAAGATGAATGCAATTGTCAGAAAAAAACCAAGTGCTAACGACTGGAAAAGCAATATAACAGACGGTTAAAACTTTTAAGAGGGCGCATGAAATACTGTGCCCTCTTTTTTTTTAATGCAAAATTCTGAAGAAAATAATCAAAATGAAAATAAAACTCCTAGCAAAATGGCACGTCTTGCATGGCCAAAAGCAAAGTATGGAGTAATTATAGCGATATTAATTATTATTGGTGTAAATTTAATTTATTACAAAGATTTCTTTTTATCATTTTTTAAATAATTGTGTTACGTTATTAGATGGCAAAAAATTTATTTAAAATTTCAAAACAAAAAAAAATTAAATATTTTTTAATAAGTTTTGTAGATTTATTTGGTGTATTAAGATCAAAATTGGTTCCTGCTCATGCAATAAAAGATATGCAAGTAAATGGTGCTGGATTTGCTGGATTTGCAGCTTGGCTAGATATGACACCAGCTGATTCTGATATGTTTGCAATACCTGATCCTGACAGTTTAATTCAACTACCATGGAATAAAGAAGTTGGTTGGTTGGCTTCAGATTTATGGATGAATGGTAAACCAGTCGATGCTTCACCAAGAGTGATGTTAAAAAAACAAATAAAAAAATTATCTGAATTGGGATACAGCATGAAGTCAGGTGTGGAGTGTGAGTATTTTTTGATTTCTCCTGATGGGAACGCAATTGCAGATAATAGAGATACTCAATCTAAACCTTGTTATGACCAGTCTTCATTAATGAGAAGATATGAGCTTATAAAAGAAATTTGTGATTGTATGATTGAAATGGGATGGGGTCCTTATCAAAATGACCACGAAGATGCTAACGGGCAATTTGAAATGAATTGGGATTATTCAGATTGTCTAAAAACTGCTGATAGACACACTTTTTTTAAATTTATGGTTAAAACTATTGCAGAAAAGCATGATTTGAGAGCAACATTTATGCCAAAACCTTTTGAAAATTTAACTGGTAACGGATGTCATGCACATATTTCTTTATGGAAAGGAAAGAAAAATATCTTTCTTGATAAACATGATAAGCTTGGGCTAAGCAAGATCGCTTATAACTTTTTAGGAGGCATCATGAAACATGCTTCATCCTTATCTACTTTTTTTAATCCAACAATAAATAGTTACAGACGAATAAATGCTGCACCAACAAAATCTGGTGCCACATGGTCTCCAAGCAGTATATCATATACAGGAAATAACCGTACACATATGATAAGGGTTCCTGATCCGGGAAGATTTGAATTAAGACTTATGGATGGATCCGCAAATCCTTATTTACTTCAAGCTAGTGTATTAGCTGCAGGAATAGAGGGATTAAGTAAAAGAATTAATCCTGGCAAACCTCTTTTTTGTAATATGTATGAGGATTATAAAAAATATCCAAACCTTTCTAAATTACCAAATGAACTAAAAGATTCTCTTGATAAAATTGAAAATAATAAAGAAATGAATAAAGCATTTGGAAAAGAAGTAATTAAAAGTTACGTCAAGTTAAGGACTTCGGAATTAAAAGATTTTAATGATAACGAAAAATTTGATAAGTCCAAACCAATTACAAAATGGGAAAGACAGAATACTCTAGACTGTTAAAGTGAAAAGCTTTGATAGTTATAGAAAATGGAAATATACAAAATTTTTATCGAATAAAAATTATAGTTTTAATCGAAACTATATTTTAAATATTATTTCGTCAAAAATAATCACTGATGCTTTTAATTCTATATCTAAGTGGAAAAACTATAAAAAAACACCATTATTAAAATTAGAGAAACTAAACAAAAATTTAAAACTTAATAATATTTTTTACAAAGATGAGTCGAAAAGATTTCATTTAAAATCATTTAAAGCTTTAGGTGGTGCATATGCCGTAGAAAAAATATCTAAAAAGAAAAAAAATATAATAATATCATCTGCAACAGCTGGAAATCATGGTAGATCAGTTGCTTGGGGCGCTCAAAGATTGGGTTTACAATGTAAAATTTTTGTTAGTCAATATGTAAGTGAAGAGAGAGTAAAAGAAATTGAAAAATTTGGAGCCGATGTAATTCGAGTAAAAGGTAATTACGAAAATTCATTAAACGAGTGTAAAAAATTATCAAAAAAGAATAATTGGAATATTGTTCAAGATGTATCTACGAAGAATTATAGTTATGTTCCTTTGTTAACTATGGCTGGTTATTCAATTATGATTAAAGAAATTTCAAAACAAACTACGCATTATATTACACATATATTCCTTCAAGCTGGCGTTGGTGGCATGGCAGCAGGTGTAGTTGCAGGAGTTGCAAAATATTTCAAGAGAATTCCTAAAATAATAATAGTTGAACCTGATGGAGCTGATTGTGTACTTCAAAGCATAAAAAGCAAAAGTTTAAAAAAAATTAAAATAAAAAAAGAAAGTATAATGGGTGGTATGTCATGCAATGAAATGTCTCTCATACCTTGGCATGTATTAAAAAAGGCTAGTGATTGTTGTGTTACTGTAAATGACTCAAAAGTTCCTAAAACTGTTGCAATGCTTAAAGACAAGAAACTCAGTAAAAGATCAATAATAGGTGGTGAATGTGCTACACCAGGAATTATCAGTCTTATTAGTCTCTGTAATAATCCTAAAACAAAGAAATTAATAAATCTTAACGAAAAATCTAACGTTTTAGTTATTGGATGCGAAGGTAATGCAGATGTAAAACTTTACAAACAATTGCTATCTAAAGGCAGAAAGTAAATTATATGTCAAAAAAAGCTGTTGTTTGGATAAGAGACGATTTTAGAATAAAAAATAATTCTGCATTATCTTATGCAACAAATAATTACGATACTGTCACGGTATTGTATATTTATAACAAGAAAAATTTTGATGATGTTAGAGAAGCACAAAAATGGTGGATAAGTAAATCATTAATAAATTTTAAAGATGAATTAATTAAATACAATATTGAATTAGAATTAGTATTTTCTGATGAGATAACTTTTTTTAGTAAAATCAAAGATAAACAAGAAATTTCTATATTTTGGAATAAAATATATGAGCCATCTCAATTAAAGTTAGATAATGATCTCATTAAAATTTTTGAAAAAAACAAAATACTCTCAAAATGCTTTAAAGGAAATGTTCTTAATGAATATAATAATGTTACAAAAGATGATGGAAGCCCTTATAAAGTTTATAGTCCATTTTGGAGAGTTGGAGAGCAAATTTACTTAGATAGTATCCCAAACAAATCATTAAAGGTAAAAAAAGTTAAGAGCAAAATAAAATTATTCAAAAATAATAATGTTCCAGATCAAATTTTACCAAAGAAAAATTGGTATAAAAAATTTGAAAAATATTGGGACCCAACAGAAAAACAATCCGAAAAATATTTAAATGATTTTGTCGAAAATAGAATGTTGAAATATGGAGTTGATAGAGATTATCCAGCTATAAATGGTTCGTCAAAACTTTCGCCATTCATTAGAAACGGACAAATACATGTAAGTAACATTTGGGACAAATGTTATAAATATAAATCAAAAAATATTAGTGTTAAAAAATATCTAAATGAATTAGGCTGGAGAGAATTTTCACATAGTTTAATTAATTATTTCCCTGAAATGCTAAAAGGTAATTTAAGAAAAGAATTTGACAAATTTCCATGGGATAAAAATACAAAAAATTTGAAAGCTTGGAAAAATGGTATGACTGGATACCCAATTGTTGATGCTGGGATGAGACAACTTTATGAAACAGGTTGGATGCATAATAGAATTAGAATGGTAGTTGGTTCTTTTCTTGTAAAACATTTAAGAATTAATTGGAAAGAGGGTGAAAAACATTTTAGAAATTGTTTGTTAGATTTTAATGAAGCAAACAATGTTGCACAATGGCAATGGGTTGCTGGCTGTGGTGCAGATGCAGCCCCTTATTTTAGAATTTTTAATCCTATATTGCAGGGTGAAAAATTTGATAAACAAGGTTTGTATGTAAAAAAATGGGTACCTGAACTTGAGAGAGTTCCAAGTAAATTTATTCATAAACCATGGGAAATGGAAACAAAATATCAAGAAGCTATAAAAACTAAAATTGGTTCTGATTACCCTTCCCCAATAGTCGTGCATGAAGAAGCTAGAAACGCAGCTCTAAAAGCATTTCAAACTTTAAAAAATTAATTAATCTCCAATAAAATGATGAATAATCAGCCTTTTTGTAGAAGCTAACCTATGTTCAAAAAGGTAAATTCCTTGCCAAGTTCCTAACAAAAGTTGTTTGTTTTTTATACTGAGGGATATTTGATTGTTAGTTAAAGCTGACTTTATATGAGCTGGCATATCGTCCTTACCTTCTATTGTATGAATATATAATTTATTATCCATTGGAGCAATTTTATCAAAATAATTAATTAAATCTGATTGAACATCAGGATCAGCATTTTCTTGAACAATTAAAGATGCACTAGTGTGCTGTATGCTTAAATTTAAAATACCATTATTAAAATTATTTTTATTTATCCAGTCTATCGTTTGATCGGTAAATTCATATAATTTTTGACCATTTGTTTTAAGTTCAAGATTAAAAAATTCTTGTCTCATAAATACTTTTTAGATGTTAGTTCATATAATCGGCTAATGGTACGCTTAAATGGTTTTTCCAATAATCTTGATGATGTGAGTTTATCAATATTTTGTTCTGCACTAATGGCCATAGGTATATTTTGATCATACACGATATCTAAAAAAGTAATAAATCTTTGTTGTTGATTTGAATTTAAATCATTAAATGCTGGTACATTTTCCATAACTATAAAAAAACAATTTTTTACTATTTTAATATAATCTTCCGATCCTAAATTTTTATCACATACTTCTTTAAAAGTTAATCGAACAATTCCATCATAAAAATTTTTTAAAATAAATTTTCTTCCTTTAATGTTTAAAATCTTTTCTTTTAAAACCTTATCTTTAGTCATCACTCTAAATAATTTGTTTATTTTAAAATTGTTTTCTTGATTTAAAGGTGAGTAATATCTTTGAGTTTTATTGCCTTTGGACTTTCTATAATCATCATCTATATTTAATTGATATTCAAATGATTGCTTTTGCATTATTTTTATAAAAGGTTTGAATTGATCTCTTTGCAACCCATCTTTATACAAATTTTCGATTTTTATATTAGAAGTTACAATAATTTTTAAATCTTCTTTAAATATTTCATCAAATAATTTTCCAAGTATCATTGCATCTACTATATTTGTAACTTGAAACTCGTCAAAATATATTAATTTTGCTTTCGATTTTAATTTTTTAACAAATTTACTTAATTTATTTTCATCATTTTTATCTTTGGATTGGTGTACAAAGTCGTGAAAGCTAAGCATAAACTCATTGAAGTGAAGTTTTAATTTTTTACCCTCAACTAAGTTGAAAAAAAAATCTAATATCATGGTTTTACCGACACCAACATCTCCATAAAGATAAAAGCCTTTTTTATAATTTTTTTTTGATAAAATTTTTGAGATAAATGATTTGTAGTTTAATTTATAATATTCTTCTAATGTTTTTATGAGTTTTATCTGATGAGAATTAACATCTAAATTTTTTTTTTTGCAGTAAAGTTTAAACTCTTTAACAAAACTTTTTTGCATTAATTCTTTTTTGAATTAAAATCGATACCGTATTCTGATCTTGGTCCTTTTCTTAATCCAAAAGGTCCAGAGATAAAAATTGTCATTGGCCTTGTTCCTGGCTCAAGGTCTACTCTATGATATGCATTGGCTGATCTAAATCCAATATATCCAGGTTTTCTCCAGAACTTGCCTTTTTTAGTAGTTTCCCAATAACCGCCTCTCAAAATTATTGTAATATAAGGGAATAGATGATTATGAACTCCATCCCCATGATCATCATCCAACATTTCATGAATTAATATATTAAATGGGAACCATTTTGGTCTATTCCTAAATAATAAATAATATCTATTCATCCATGGTTTAGCTTCATTAAATTTTGGGTGAGACGGCCCCCTATCTAAAACTACCTTTTTTCTTCCAATTTTTTCTAAAAATTTTAATAACATTAATTTGATCTTATAATTCCATTATTTTTAATTAAAAAAATATTAGCATTATTAATAAATGGCCTCGATATTTTTTCATTATTAAATTTAATTACTTTCTCTGTTTCAGAATTAGTTAAATTAATAATCAAAATTCGTCCATTATCGGTAGACAAATAAATTTTATTTTTAGCAATAACAAAGCCTACTGGTTTAACTTTTTCTCTTTTTTTAAATGTTGAGAAAACATCAGTGATCCTGATTATATTTCCAGTCTCAGTATCAATTACAAATAAATATCCTTCCTCAGAAATATTAAAAATATAATTTTCAGAAATCGTAGGCTTTAAACTGGAATTTACAGTTTGTTTCCATTTTACTATGCCAGTTCTTGTGTCAATTGAGAATAACTCATTTTTATTATTTGAAAAATATATTGTTTCATTATTTAAAATCATTTCTGAATTTTTTAGACTAAATGCATTTAAGAATATTTCGTTGCTCTGAGTAGGTGTTTGCCAAACTAAACTCCCATCATTAATATTTAATGCAGTAAGATCTCCTAAATTATTAAGTGAATAAACAATGTCATCTTTAATAATTACAGATAATTTTTTTTGAGATTTAATGAATGTGTTTTCTGTTTTAAAATTCCATAATTCATTTCCATCTACTATTGAGAAACATCTAATAACATTATCAAAATCAACAGTAACAAATTTATCATTTTTTATAGCAATATTTGAATTAAATGGAGATAGACTGTCCTTCTTCCAGTTTAGTTCCCCATTATCTAAATTTAATGAAAAAATATTTGAAAGAGTATCAGCAGCAATAATTTTATTATCTATATAATTAAAATATAATATTGGATTAAGTTTTCTCTCTTTCTTTGAGTAATGATTTGCTTTCCACAAAGTTTCAAAATTTTCGTTAATTCTGAATATTGTTCCTTTATTATCAAAATAAATTAGATCATTATTTTCAATAAATAAAATATCTGTATCGATTGAATTAAACTGTTTAATCTTTGAAAATTTAAATGTTTTCTTTTTTTCAAATGTTGGCTCAAAGTTTATATGTCCATTATTATTTGTATTATTATTTATAAAACTATTATCTTTAACTAATTTAGAAAGATTTATTTGTATATTTGGATTTAATTGTTGTTGAATTGGTTTAATTTCTTCAAATAAAATTTTAGAATTAGTATTTTCTACAGATTTATCACTTTGACCACAACTTGATAATAAAAGTAAAAAGACGAAATATAATACTATCCTACTCACTGAAACTAGATCTTAGCCTTTTTTGAGCTTTGGTTTTTATTTTAGAGTTATTATTTTCAAGACTAACTATTTGCTCAAAAAATTCTTTTGATTTTTGCATTTGATTTTTTGATAAATAATATTCTGCCATAATATAAAGACTATGTGGTTTCCATATACTATCTGCTTTAATTAAAGGATTAAAAATAGCTAACAATTCATTTTCATCTGAAAAATCTGAATTATATAGGCCTTTTTTAAAGATTGTTAGCTCTTTAAACTTTTTATCCAAGCCAATATCATTAATTAAAATATCAAAATAATTGTTAATTTCATCTTTTGAATTTATCAAATCGTTATCTAGCAAAAAATAAAAAGCTAGAGGAGAATATGTTTTGTCTTTAGCATTAATCACCTCTTTAAGATCTGGGATCACATTATATTTATTATCAGCTTCATATCTTATTACAGCTAAGTCGTATTTATCAGCTAATTTTTCTCTTTTGCTAGATTGATATTCTTCAAAAGAAAAGTAGCCAATTAAAGCCAAAATAATTATTACTAATATCGAAATTAAAGAATTTTTATTATTTATGAAAAAGTTTTTAATTTTTTCATTACGTGTTTGGGTATTTATTATTTCAATATCTTCATCCATTAAATCATGTTCCTAAGTACATATTGTAAAATTCCACCATTTTTGTAATACTCTAATTCGTTCTTAGTATCTATTCTACTTAACATTTTAATTCTCTTGATGTCTCCAGAGACATATTTGATTTCAACATCAACTTCATCTCTAGGATCTATACCTTTTTCTAAGTCAATAATAGAAAATAGTTCTGAGCCATCTAATTTTAGATTAGTTCTATTTATTCCATCTTTAAACTGTAATGGTAGTATACCCATTCCTATAAGATTTGATCTATGAATTCTCTCAAAACTTTCTGCAAAAACAGCTTTTACACCTAAAAGTTTAGTTCCTTTGGCCGCCCAATCTCTTGAAGAACCAGTTCCATACTCTTTACCACCAATTACAACTAAATCGGTACCTCTTTTTTTATATTCAACAACCGCATCATATACTGGCATTACTTTTTCCTCAGGGTACAACTTTGTAAAACCACCTTCAGTACCAGGTGCCATTTCATTTCTAATTCTTATATTAGCAAAAGTCCCTCTCATCATAACCTCATGATTGCCTCTTCTTGCTCCATAGGAATTATAGTCTTTAGGAAGTATTTGATGTTTCATAAAATATTCTCCAGTCGGACTATCTTTTTGAATTGATCCAGCAGGTGAAATATGATCAGTGGTAATGCTATCACCCAATATTAATAGTGGTCTTGCATCCTTAATTTCTTTAAATCCTTCTGGTTTATCAGGAAGGTTGTCAAAAAACGGAGGTTTTTTTACGTACGTTGAATTATCTTCCCAATTATAAATATTGGTTTCCTCTGTTTTAATTTTTTGCCATTGTTCTGGTCCTTGAGAAACATTTGAGTATCTTTTTATAAACATTTCTGCATTTAATGAATTTCTCAATGTTTCTTCTATTTCTTTGTTAGATGGCCATATATCTTTTAAAAAAACATCTTTACCATCTTTATCTTTACCTAATGGATCCTTATACAAATCAAATCTCATAGTTCCTGCTATTGCATAAGCAACGACTAATGGCGGAGACGCTAAATAATTTGCTTTTATTAGAGGTGAAATTCTTCCTTCAAAGTTTCTGTTTCCAGATAAAACTGAAACAGCATAAATATTATTATTTTTTATGGAATCTGATATGTTATCAGCTAATGGACCTGAATTACCAATACAAGTAGTGCATCCATAACCAACTAAATTAAATCCTAACTTATCTAAATAAATATTTAGCCCAGCTTTTTCTAGATAATCTGTAACTACTTGAGATCCAGGTGCTAAAGATGTTTTCACCCAGGGCTTAGTCATTAAACCTTTTTCAATTGCATTTTTTGCAAGTAAACCTGCTCCAATTAGTACACTTGGATTAGAAGTATTAGTGCAAGAAGTGATTGCAGCAATTAAAACATCACCATCAGTTATTTTAAATTCTTCTTTTTCAACATTATAAATATTTGGTTCTTCTTTTTTAGTAACTTCTGAAAACACTTTTTTAAAATTTGATGATGCATTAGTTAGCAAAACTTTATCTTGGGGACGTTTTGGTCCTGAAATAGTCGGCACTATAGTTGACATATCTAAAGATAGAGTGTCTGTAAATTCTACATCTAAACTTGCCCAAAGTCCTTGTTCTTGAGCATACTGTTTTACAATTTCAACATTTTGATCATCTCTTCCTGAGAATTTTAAATATTTTAAAGTTTCATCATCAATTGGGAAAAAACCACAAGTTGCACCATACTCAGGTGCCATATTTGCTATAGTAGCTCTATCTGCTAAAGTCAGATTTTTTAGTCCTTCACCATAGAATTCAACAAACTTTCCAACAACTCCTTTGTCTCTCAACATTTTAACTACAGTTAAAACAAGATCAGTTGCTGTTGTACCTTCTGGCATTTTTGATTTCATTTCAAACCCAATAACTTCAGGTATTAACATCGAAATAGGTTGACCTAACATTCCAGCTTCAGCTTCAATTCCTCCTACGCCCCAGCCCAAAACCGATAGGCCGTTTACCATAGTTGTATGACTATCTGTTCCAACTAAAGTATCTGGAAATATATATTCTTCATCTTTATATTTTTCATTCCAAACAACTTTTGAAAGGTATTCCAGATTGACTTGATGACATATTCCAGTTCCCGGTGGAACTATTCTAAAATTATTGAATGCTTGTTGCCCCCATTTAAGAAAAGAATATCTTTCAGCATTCCGATTAAATTCAATATCAACATTTTCTTTTAATGAATTTTTATTTGCAAATTTATCTACTTGTACAGAGTGATCAATTACCAAATCAACTGATGATAATGGATTGATAGTACTTGGATCTTTATTTTTTTCTTTTACAGCCTCTCTCATTGCAGCTAAATCTGCAACCGCAGGAATTCCAGTATAATCTTGAAGTAAAACTCTCGCAGGCCTATATGCAATTTCTGTATTAGAACTTTTAGATTTTAACCAATCTTTAATAGCTTCAATTTGATTTTTATTAACCGTTATATCGTCTTCAAATCTTAACAAATTCTCAAGTAAGACCTTCAATGATTTTGGAAGCTTTGATATACCTGCTAAACCATTTTTCTCAGCCTCTTTCAGTGAGTAAAAATTATAACTTTTGCCGTTAACTGAAATTTTAGTTAACGAATTGAACGAGTTTTTGTCTCCTGGTTTCATATTTAATAATAAAATGTAGCTATGCAGCCTAATAAAAGCGCTGACATAACATAATTGAACCATTTAATAAATTTCTCATTTGTCGCGAATTTTCTCATAAATTTACCAATTAAAGTCCAAAATAAGATACTAAATATAGCAAAGAAAAAGGCAGAAGTTAGGAGCCAGAAAGAATAAGTAAAAAAGTTATCTCCAGATTCGATATAAGTTGATACTGCAATAATAGCAACGATTACTCCTTTAGGATTTAAGAATTGAAAAAGAAATGTTTCTATAAATTTAACAGGTTCTAGTTTTTCTTTTTGATTTGATGATTTAGAAAATGAAATTCTGTAAGCCAAATAAACTAAAAATGCAGACCCTGTAAAAACTAAAATCTTTTGAATTATTGGATATAATTTAAAAATGTTAATTAGCCCAAAATTGACTAAAGATAACATTGAAGTAAAACCAAATATAACACCTAACATTAGAGGTATCGTTTTTTTTACTCCATGATTAAAACCTGAATGAGATGCAACAATATTATTTGGGCCAGGTGAGCAACTGGTAACAAAAAAAAATAAACTTAATGATAATAGTTCTGGATGCATTTAAGCAATTGGTAATCCATTCTCTGCTTCTTGAGATGGATGAACTAAAGTTACTCTACCTTCTGCATCTATAGCTCCGAGAATTAATACTTGCGAAACAACTCCAGCAATATTTTTTTCTGCAAAATTACAAACACCAATTACTTGTTTTCCTTTAAGATTCTCTTCATTATAATAATGAGTAATTTGAGCTGAAGATTGTTTTATCCCTATCTTTTCTCCAAAATCAACTTCTACAACTAATGAAGGTTTTCTTGCTTTTTCATTTTTTCTTACAGAAATAATTGTTCCCAATCTAATATCGACTTTATCAAAGTCTTCATACGTAATTTGTTCTTTCATAAATTTAATATATAATGATTTGTAAATGAGTACAGAAAATAATCCTGATAAAATTTATAAAGATTCGATACGAATATTGACAGATTTGATTGCTTTCAAAACTATTTCTGGAAACGATAATAATAGTCTCATTAATTATTGTGATGATATTTTAAAAAATTTAGGAGCAACTTCATTTAGAATTTTTGATGGTGATAAAAAAAGAGTTAATCTTTTTGCTTCTTTAAAATCTAAAAACGGAAATGGTAAAAAACCTATTATTCTTTCAGGTCATACAGATGTAGTCCCGGTTTCAAAAGGCTGGTCTACTGATCCATTTGTTGCAACTATAAAAAATGAGAAATTATTTGGGAGAGGTTCTTGTGATATGAAAGGTTTTATTGCATGTGCTCTAGCATATGCTCCTGTATTTAAAGAAAATAATTTAGATAGAGACATTCACTTTTCATTTACATTCGATGAAGAAACTGCATGCATCGGCGCACCATTATTAATAAAAGAATTAAAAAAAAGAGATATTAAAGATGGAATTTGTATTATTGGTGAACCAACCAATATGAAAATCATTGATGCCCATAAAGGTATGAATGAATATACAGTTCACTTTGGAGGTTTAGCTGGTCATAGTTCTAAACCAGGCCAAGGTGTTAATGCAGTTGAATATGCATCGAGGTATGTAAACAAATTACTAGAAATTAGATCAAAACTAAAAGATAGAGCTCCTAAAGATTGTATATTTAATCCACCATATTCTACATTATCAGTTGGTGGAGTTTCAGGTGGTATAGCTCATAATGTTATCGCTGATAAATGTAAAGTTGAATGGGAAACTAGACCAGTGGTCAGAGAAGATGGAGATTTTGTAAATCAAATAATAGACGATTATGTTGATAAAGAATTATTGCCAGAAATGAAAAAAGTTTTTTCAGATGCTTATATTAAAAAAGAAATTATAGGCGAAGTAGTTGGATTTAATAGATTGAACGATTCCGAGGCTTGTGAATTTGTTTCTAGTATAACTGGTGACAATTCAAGAGAAGCTGTTTCATTTGGAACAGAGGCTGGACTCTTTCAAGAAGTTGGTATTAGCACTGTAGTTTGTGGACCAGGTTCGATTGAACAGGCTCATAAAATTGATGAATATATAGAACTTAGTGAATTAAAGAAATGTCTAGACTTTTTAAAAGGTGTAAAAGATAAATCTATAAATTAATTCCAACCACCTACAGATTTAACTTCTAGAAATTCAAGCAATCCTTCTTTACCCGCTTCCCTTCCAATTCCAGAATGTTTGAAACCTCCAAAAGGTGCATCAACTGCAATACCAGCACCATTTACATCAACCATTCCAGATCTAAGTTTTCTGGCAACTCTTTGTACTTTTTCCTTATCTTGAGTTTGAATATAGTTTGTTAATCCATAATCAGTATCATTTGCAATTTTAATTGCCTCTTCTTCAGTTTCAAATGGAATAACAGATAAAACAGGACCAAATATTTCTGTTCTTGCAATTTCCATTTCATTTTTTACATCTGCAAAAACTGTCGGTTTTACATAATAACCATCATTTAATCCGTTTGGTTTTCCAATTCCACCTGCAACTAATTTTGCTCCTTCATCTATTCCTTTTTGAATTAAACCTTGAATTTTATTGAATTGAGTTTCAGAAATTACAGGACCAATATGCTCTCCATTTTTATTTGGATCATCTACTTTAAATTCATTTGCGTATTTTCTCAGTCTTTCTATCGCTTCATTATATATTGATTTTTCAACAAGCATTCTTGTAGGAGCATTACATGATTGTCCTGAATTTCTAAAACATCTAAATGCACCTCTTTCAATTGCTTCAGCATCAGCATCTTCAAATATAATATTTGCACCTTTTCCTCCTAGCTCCAAACTTACTCTTTTAAAGTCCTTTGCAGCATTTTGAGAAATTAAAGCCCCTGCTCTTGTAGAGCCGGTGAATGAAATCATATTTACATCTGGATGACTTGTTAATGCATCTCCAGTTATTTCCCCATCTCCATTTACTAAATTAAAAACACCTTTTGGAAATTTTGCTTCATCTATTAACTCAGCTATGATCATTGCCGATAAAGGTGCTAGTTCTGAAGGTTTTAAAATCATAGTACAACCAGAGGCCAATGCAGGAATGACTTTTAAAGTAACTTGATTTATTGGCCAGTTCCACGGTGTTATTAATGCACACACACCTTTAGGCTCGTATATTATTCTTTGATTTTTTGCATGATCTCCCAAAGGTTTTTCGAATTCAAATTCTTTTAGATAACGAATAAATGATTTTGTATGACTCGCACCAGTTCCTGTTTGTAGTTTTGACGCAAAGTCTTTTGGCGCTCCCATCTCTTGAATAATTGCATCTGTAATATCATTCCATCTTTTTTTATATAATGAATAAAAAACTTCTAATAATGACAATCTTTCTTCTTTAGAGGTAAATCCCCAAGTTTTAAAAGCTTCTTTAGCTGCTAAAACTGCATCATTGATATCCTCCTTACTGCCTAAAGAAATTACTGCACAATTTTTTTCTGTTGCTGGATTTATGACCTCAATATCTTTTGGGTTTTTTGGGGGAACCCATGAACCATTAATATAAAAATTTCTCTTTTCAATCATGCGCGCAAATTATCCTTTCTTCATGATTTTGCAAATAAATTTGTTAATTCATAAACAATTGTTGCTGCAGCTAGAGAGGTTACTTCTGCATGGTCATAAGCAGGCGCAACTTCAACTACATCTGCAGAAATCAAATTTAAGCCTGATAAACCTCTGAGGACGTTTACCATTTCTCTTGTGGTCATTCCTGCAATTTCAGGTGTTCCTGTGCCTGGTGCAAATGCTGGATCTAATACATCAATATCAATGGACAAATATAATGCATTATCACCTACTCTATTTTTTATTCTTTCAACAATTTTATCAATTCCTTCTGTTTGAAATTCATCACAATGAATAATTTTAAATCCAAAGCTTTCATCATTTTTTATATCATCTCTGCTATAAAGTGGACCTCTTATACCTACATGCATAGAGGCATCATCTAAAAATAAATTTTCCTCACGAGCTCTTCTAAATGGAGTGCCATGCGTATATGGTGCTCCAAAGTAGGTATCCCAGGTATCTAAATGGGCATCAAAATGAACAAGTGATACGGGTCCATTATTCTTTTTATTGGCTGCTCTAAGTAAAGGCACAGCAATTGTGTGATCTCCTCCAAGGCTTATTATTCCTCCAACTTTATTTAATAAATCGGTTGCTCCTACTTCAATTTGTTTGATGGCTTCATCAATATTAAATGGATTGCAAGTAATGTCACCTGCATCTGCAACTTGTTGTACTTTGAATGGTTCTACATCATAATTAGGATGATAATTAGTCCTTAAATGTCTAGATGCTTGTCTAATACTTTGTGGGCCAAATCTTGCACCTGGTCTATAACTTGTTCCTGAATCAAATGGAACTCCGACAATAGCAACATCACAACTTTCTACATCTCTTAGCTCAGGTAATCTTGCAAATGTAGAAGGGCCCGCATATCTTGGCACTTCTGTGCCACTAACAGGCTGAATAGGTTTTTTAGACTTTGTCATTTTAGTAATAAGAATATTATTAGAATGATCCAGAAAAAGGGATAATAGAAATATATGTATTTTTTTGCAAACATCTTAGGCACTGACTCATGATCTCTATTAATATTTTTTTTTCTTTTTCTTTTTTTCATTAAATAAATCCTATCACATTCATATTATATCTAATATCATCAAAATTATTAAAATGAGATACATTATATTAATATTTCTATTATTTTTTAATTTTTCTTATGTAAATGCAGATGCAATATATAATTTGATTAAAATTCCTAATTTAGAAGTTCATAGGGTTGATAATTTAAATGGTATCAAATATTTGGTATCGAAAAGAGGTTTTGTAATAGGTGATACAAATAATATTAAATGTAACGGCATAAATAATAGTGATTTGGATCGTGAATTTAATACAATTCAAAATAATCTGAGAGATTATAACTCAAATTTCTTAAGGAAAATAAATTTGAAATTTGTAGTTCTTTGCAAAAACTTAGAAATTTCAGGCATTAATACAGGAGGTATACCAGATAATAAATTCAGAACTTTAATCTTAGACTTAACATTTAACCAAAACTATTTCGAAAGAATGATCCATCATGAAATATTTCATATGATTGATAACAGTTTTCCTGAGCTTTTTAAAAAAAATAAATGGAGTGAACTTAATAATAAAGATTTTTCTTACGCATCATGTTCTACATGCACTGATTTATTAGGTTTAGATTTAGAAATTACGAAAGGCTTTTTAACAGAATATTCAATGAGCACAGCTGAAGAAGATATGGCTGAAATTTATTCATTATTAAAAACAAACTTTAAAGAAATAGATTTATTAATTAAAAAAGATAATATTTTAACTAAGAAGAAAAATTTCTTAATTAATGGTCTTAAAGAAATAGATGAAAAGTTTATTTTTTGAATGATAAAAAAAATTAAACCATCGCTATCTGAAAAAATATTATTTATTTTTCTTATTCTGCTTATTATTTTAACTTTAGGTTCATTTTATATATTAAGTAATAAATGTCTTTTTGTAAAAAAAATCGATTTAAATAACATTGATTTTAAAGATAAGCAGAATATTGCAATTATGGAAGTTGAATGCGGTAACGTTCTAATAGAATTAGATCCTAAAATTGCACCTAAAGCTGTAAATCGATTTAAGAAGTTAATAAATAGAGGTTCCTATAATGGTTCAACTTTTTATCGAGTAATAGAAAATACTTTAATACAAGCTGGAGATATTGAATATGGGAATGTATCTAATCTAAATTATTCTAAAGTAGGAACTGGTAAGTCTGGTTTAGGAACAATTAAATCTGAGCTTAGTAGTAATTTTTTATTTAATGCTGGCTCTGTGGCTTTTGCTAGGAAAGATCAATTCGACACAGAAGATAGTGAATTTTTTATTACTTTAATAGATATACCAATATATCAAGGTGAATATACTCCAATTGGAAGAGTAATTGCAGGGATGGACTCTTTAAAAAAAATTAAAGCGGGAAATAAATCAACCTATGTATTAAAGCCTGATTATATTAAAAATCTAAAGTTATTAGTTAACTAGAGGTTTTCCAGTTGATAATGTGTGTTTAATTCTATCTTGGGTTTTACTTGTCTCAATTAATTTCATGAAAGCATCTAACTCTAATTTAAACAACTGATCTTCTGTAAGCGTTTTATCTATAGTTGTATCACCACCACTTAAAACATTTGCTAGCTCTGTTCCAACCATCATTCCATGATCTAATATAATTTTATCGTTATACAGTTTTTCTAACATACCAACCATTTTGTCTTTTAAAGATTTACCAGATAAATTAAATGTGCATTCTTTTGGAGGAGTAAATTCTTTATTTTGATCCAAAATTTTTCTAGCTTCATTTAATAAACTATTTCTGCTCATAATTTTTTTATTTTCAGGGATTAAATACTTTAGAGGTTCAGCTTCTACTGGAGATGTTGCAGTTTTTGCATAACCAATGATATCAAAAACTTTTAAAGGCGCAAAATCTGGATCATTTTTTGCCTCTTCTGTTTGAGACCATCTCCATAACATTTCTTTACATCCTCCTCCAGCTGGAACTAAACCAACCAATGTTTCAACTAATCCAACAACAATATTTGTATGCGAAGCAACAAAGTTACTTTGAACTAAAACTTCAAAACCCCCTCCAAGTGTAAGACCTGATGGTGCTGAAACTACTGGAAATTTTGAGTATTTTAAGTGTTTGCATGTTTCTTGAAAATAACCGACAAATTTTTCTATTGATTTAAAGTCACCTTTATCTGCAAAATTCATAGTATATGTTAAATTAACACCAGCAGAAAACTGCATACTTTCATTAATAATTATCAATGGTTTGTCTGTAGCGTTTTTTAAAGAGTCCATTGAGTCGTAATCCAAAGCGTTTGCTTTAGTTGTAAATTCGACAATGTTAAATTCAGGAAATCTGTAAATTTCAGCAGAATTATTTTTATCAAGTTTAAGTGCTCTTGGTTTAATTTTTCCTAAAGTTTCAATTTCAGTATATTGTTGTCTCTCACCATAAAAATTTTCATCTTTGGATTTTGATAAATTTTCTAAAAATTTATTTCCCTCAAAATTATCAATTTTTTGAAAAAAATTATTTACTCCAATTTCTTTTAACATTTCAAAAGGCCCTCTAGACCAATTGAAGCCAAGTCTCATTGCTTCATCGATGTCGTTAAACTTATCTGTAATACCTGGAACTAATGAAGAAGAATATTTTATTATTTTAGAAATTACTGACCAAGCATAATCTCCATATTTATCTCCACGATTAATTAATTTTTTTAAATCAACTTTTTCAGATTTAATATCTATTTTTTTTGAGGGAGAATATTCCCCAGTTTCAAGATTGATGGCCTCTAAAATTTTCTTACCACCCTCCTTATTCATTCTATAAAATCCACCTTTTCCTTTTCTACCAGTATATCCAGTTTCTATTAATTTTTTTACAAGTGGCATTTCTCTTGCTACAGGTTGAAATGGATCGCTTTCAGGTAATTCTTTAATAAAACTTTTTAATACATCTGCCATTAAATCAATACCAATTAGGTCATACAATCCAAATACTCCAGTTTTAGGTATACCCATTGGTCTGCCAAAGACAGCGTCAGCCTCTTCTACACTGAGTTTCATTTTAAATGCTTCTGTCATTGCAATTTGCATTGCATAAACTCCAATTCTATTACCTAAAAATCCTGGAGTGTCATTACAGATAATTGCACCTTTACCTAAGTCTATTTCACAAAAGTCTTTTAAAAGTTTAACTTTATCTAAATCACTTTCATTACTTTTTACTATTTCCAGTAAATCCATGTATCTAACAGGATTAAAGAAGTGAGTTATGCAGAAATCCTTTTTGTCTTGATCAGATAATTTTTCTGATAGAACACTTATTGGAATAGATGAAGTATTAGATGAAACAACAGATTCTTTTTTTCTATGTTTAAAAATTTTTTCATAAATATTATGTTTTATATCTATTCTTTCTACAACAGCTTCTACAATCCAATCTGCATTCGAAACCACATCAAAGTTTTCTTCAATGTTTCCTACATGTATATTATCTAATTTTGATTTATCTATTAACAAAGGAGGTCTAGATTTTCCTATTCTCTCTTTAGCCTTTTGACTAATTTCTGTAGTTAAATCCAACAAAGTGACAGGAACATTTGCGTTACACAAATGTGCAGCTATACCGCTCCCCATTGTTCCAGAACCAATTACAACTACATTATTTATTTTCATAAAGAAGGTTTCTTATATTAAATTGAGACTGAGTAGGAAATAAAATAAATGTCATAACTACTGCTGTAAACTTGCTAATTCTTCAATATTAATATGACATCTAATAGCGTTACCATTTTCACCTATTTGCCATGGTGGAACCTCTGAATTACAAATATCACCTATTTTCCTAGGGCATCTTCCTTGAAAAGAACAGCCTTTCTCAGGGGGTTTTTCCTCTACTATATCCTCAGCTACTAATTTTGGTTTTATATCTGGATCTGGTTCCAAAACAGCACCTAATAATACTTCAGTATAAGGATGTGATGGAAATTTGTAGACATTTTGAGAAGGACCAATTTCACATAATCTTCCTTGATATAAAACTGCAACTCTATCACTAATTGCTCTAACAACAGCCAAATCATGAGAAACAAATACATAGGTTGTTCCTAGATCTTCTTTTAATTGTTGTAATAAGTTTAAAACAGCTGCTTGAACCGAAACATCTAAAGCTGATGTAACCTCATCACACAAAATTATATCTGGCTTAGCAGCAAATGCTCTTGCAACTGCAACTCTTTGTTTCTCACCACCTGATAATTGTCTAGGATATCTTGACATATAAAATTCTCCTAACCTTACTTTTTTTAGTAGATCGATTATATTTTTTTTTAATTCTTCTCCTGATAAATTAAAATACAACTTTAGAGGTTGAGAAAGTATTTGCTCAACTGTGTGGTTTGGATTTAATGACTCGTCTGGATTTTGAAATATAAGTTGTATTGCTCGCAGATCATTTGGATTTCTCATTTTTAAATCAGAAGATAATATACGATCATTTTCAAATTTAATTTGACCATCTTTTGTTTTGAGTAAGCCAGCAATTGATTTTAAGATAGTAGACTTACCACTTCCAGACTCACCAACCAGGGCAATAGTCTCTCCTTTTTTTATATCTATATTTATATCTTTAACTGTTGGGTTTTGATCAGAAATTTTATTTAATAATTGATCAAAAAATTTCTGCTTTGCATAACTAATTGAAACATCCTTTAATTTTAAAACTTCAATTGCTTCACTATTATTTGATTTTTTTGTTATTGAAGTTTGTAAATTATTATTTTGGTTTATTAATTCTTTATAATTAAAACATCTGACATTGGTATCTAATTCTTTAATATGTTCCAGATCTGGTGAATTTTTTTTACAATGATCAGTTGCTAAGTTACATCTATCATAAAAACTACAACCTTCATTTATGCTTCCAGGCTGAGGTTGGCTTCCTGGCATAGAAGCTGGAAGTCCAGCTAGTGAGAGTTTAGGTATCGATTTTAACAATCCATAAGTATAAGGATGAATAGGTTCCTTTAATATTTTTCTTGCTGGTCCTTCTAAAACAATTTCTCCCGCATACATTACAACTATTCTATCACTAACTTGTGCTATGGCTCCAAGGTCATGACTAACATAGATCATAGATGTTCCAGTATCTTTTGCTATAAATCTTAATAGTTCTAATACATGCGCTTGTGTTGTAACGTCTAATCCAGTAGTTGGCTCATCTAATAAAAGTAAATCTGGTTTGCCAGCCAATGCCATTGCAACAGCCACTCTTTGTTGCTGCCCTCCAGAAAGCTCGTGTGGATAACGAAAAGCCATAGTTTCTGGTGAAGGAAGTCTAACTTTATTTAGTAACTCCGAAATTTTTTTATCTCTCTCTGTTTTATTTAGATCTGTATGTAATCTTAATGCTTCATCAATTTGGTATCCAATTTTTAAATTAGGTGTTAGTGCTTGTCCTGCATTTTGAGGTATCATGGCTATTTTTCTACCTCTAATTTTTTCTAGCTGTCTACTGCTCATCTTCAATAAATCCTCAGATTTAAAGAGGCATTCACCCTTAAGAGGAAATAAGCCTTGTTTTATATAGCCCATCATTGCAAGTGCTAATGTGCTTTTTCCAGAACCCGACTCCCCTACGATCCCTACAGTCTCTCCTTTTTTTATATTAGTTGAAACATTTCTAAGTATTGAAATTTGTTTGCCCTTCTGACTGTTAAATCCAATTGATAAATTTTTAATACTTTCAATTATTTCACTCATTTAAACAGGTGCCTTTGTTGAACGATCAATTCCTAAAGCTTTTGCAAATGCATCAGCAGTTAAATTTATTCCAATAATTAACGAACTTAATCCTACTATTGGAGCAATTACAGACCAGTATGCAAACGACATCAATCCTCTAGCATTGGATATCATCAAACCCCAATCAGGTGTTGGTGGACTTACACCAAAACCTAAGAATGACAATGAGCTAAATCCTAATAACATCCAAGACCATCTCATTGCTCCTTCTACTAATATAGCATCTCTAACATTTGGAATAATTTCATTCCAAATAATAGACATGTTGCTATGACCTCTAGCTCTGGCTGAAACTATAAAGTCTTTAGCAATAACATCGTGAGTAGCAGCTCTAGCAACTCTTACTATTCCTTTACCATAAAAAAAACCTAGTGCAGGAATTAAAACCTCTGTTGATGTTCCTAAAAGAGAAACAATTAATAACATTGCAAGTATCCAAGGGATAGAAAGAAACGCATCAACAACTCTCATTACAACATCGTCAATTTTACCTCCAACTAAACCACAAAAAATTCCAAGTAAACCTCCCCACAGAAGAGCTATAAGTGATCCAAAGAAAGTTACCGTAAGAGCTGTTCGCCCTCCAAGTATTGTTCTTGTAAAAACATCTCTACCCAAGCTATCTGTTCCAAACCAATGTTCAGCTGAAGGTGCAAGTAACATGGTATTTGGGCTAATTGCTTTATAATCGTATGGTGCAATGTAAGGGCTTATTAATGCTAAGACTACATGAAATAAAACAATTGTAAGTCCAATTAATCCAGAAGGCTTGGAGGCCATAGTCTTTAAAATCTCAAAAGCCTTTTCTAGCTTATTTTTTTGTTTATCTTCTGTAATTAAATTACTCTCCATTTTATTTTCTTATCTGTAAACTTTTTAATCTTGGATTAAGCATGAGTGTCATTAAATCTGCTATTAAATTTATTCCCACATAGATTGATGCCAATATTATTGCTAATGCTTGAACAACAGGTAAATCTCTATTTGATATAGACTCAATTACCAGTCTGCCTAAACCTGGATAATTAAAAACAACTTCTGTAACAACAACACCACCTAGCAACCAAGCAATTGTTAACGCCACTACATTTATTGCTGGTAATAATGCATTTGGTAATACATGTCTAAATACCATTTTCCAATATGGAACACCTTTTAAAATTGCCATTTGCACATAATCACTAGCCATTACTTGAATTACACTTGAACGTACCATTCTTGCCATGTGTGCGGTCATAATCATTGAAATTGCAACAACAGGTAAAATTATATTTGAGAGTAATTCATAAAAAGTTGCATCCGATGGTATAATCACAATGCCTGGTAGCCAACCAAGCCAAATTGCAACAATTAAAATAAGTAAAGTAGCACTAATAAACTCAGGAATAGTCATTGAAAAAATTGTGATAGTTGAGATCATAATATCTGGAAGCTTATCTCTCCAAAGAGCAGTTATTATTCCTAATACGATTGCTAAAGGAATTCCTATAAGTATTGAAACAGAGGCTAAAACTAAGGAGTTTTTAACTCTTGGACCTAGTACTTCATTAATTGGCATTTCTCCACTTAAAGAGTAACCAAAATCACCTCGTACAACATTTGATGCCCAGTCCAAGTATCTTTCATAAGCAGGAACATCTAGACCAAGTCTTTTTATGCAAGCATCAAGAGCTGCTCCATAAGCTTCTCTTTCTAAATATGTTGTGCATGCATCCCCAGGTAAAACTTCAACACCTACAAATGTAATCAATGAAACTATAAATAAAGTGATAAGCCCTAGTCCAATTCTTTTTAAAATTAATAAAAGCATAAGATTAACTAGAACTTTTTAACAAAAATAAATTAAATAGAAATAAAATAAAGGCCGCTTATATGCGGCCTTTATCTAAATACTTTTAGTCAACTTTAACTTTATGCCACTGTATAGAAAAGTGATCTACAGCATCAAGGTTTTTAACTTTTGATGAAGTAACTACAAGTCTAGATACGTGGTATGGGATCATTGTTCCACTTTGTTCCCATAAAGTCATTTGAGCATTTTGATATGCTTTCTTTCTTTTATTGAAATCCAACTCACTTCTAGCATCAGCTAAATTTTTATCAAAGTCAGCATTTTTGAAATAAGACTCATTCCATTTTGCTCCACTATGATATGCTTCATGTAAGATTGTGTCTGCTGGTCTTTGGTTCCAACGTGTCATTGAAACTGGTTTTTTCATCCATACTTCATTCCAATAACCTTTAGATGGTACCATTTCAATGTTAACTTTAATTCCAGCTTTTGCAACTTGCTGCTGAACGACTTCTGCAATCGTAGGCCAAGTTGGTTCTAAAGTTGCTGGGTAAACAGTCAATTCAATTCCATTTGGAAATCCTGCTTCTCTTAGTAAATTTTTTGCTTTACTAATATTTTGAGGACAATCCATTTGTAAACGATATTGATCAGAAGGCATTACAGGTGTATCACAAGATACAGTTGCTGCTCCACCCATAACTAGATCTACAAGTTCTTGTCTATCAACTGCTAACCTAAAAGCTTTTCTCACTTTAGGATTATCAAATGGAGCAGTATCAGTTCTCATAACCACACCTCTCCAGTTTCCAGTTGGAATTACAGTTGTTGTAAATTTAGAATTACTGTCAAATATCTTTTTTTGATTGAAAGGAACATATCTATTCATATCAATTTGACCTGTTAAAAGAGCTTGAATTCTTGCTTGAGCATCTGGTATCGCAATGACATGAACTTCTGCAACTCCTGGTGCACCTTCCCAATAATCTGGGTTAGCTTTTAGAATTGTAGTTCCTTCTGGATCAAATTTATCAACCATGAATGGTCCAGTACCAACTCCAGTTTGTCCTATAGTATCTCCTGATCCTTCAGGTATCATTCTTAATCTGTAGTCAGTTAATAATAACGGAAAGTCAGCAAATGAAGTTGATAACTTCATTTTAACAGTATGCTGATCAACTACCTCAATATCTTCAACTACATTTAAACTTTTTCTAACTGGAGATCCGATATCAGGATCTTTAGCTCTCATTAGAGAATATTTTACATCTGGAGCATCAAATGCTGATCCATCATGGAAATATATTCCTTTTCTTAAATTAAATGTCCATTCAGTTGCATCAGAATTAGCACTCCAATCTGTTGATAATGAAGGTGATGGAACACCGTTCATATCAGGTCTTACTAATCTATTTTGTGTTTTGATGACAACTTGAAATAAACGCCCTTTTGTTATGGCATCTAAGTTAGTATCTTTTCCAAATCCAAGATCATGTGATACTTTAAATACTCCACTTGATGCATTGGCAATAGAAAAAGATAATATCAGAGACATAAAAGTCGCTGAAAAAACTTTAAGTATGTATTTCATAAGTTCCCTCTTTTTCTTTAGTTGTTTAAATAATCAAAAAGATAACAATTCCAGAACTAGATAACAACATGCAAAATGTAGTGATTCATCTACTAATTGAATAGATATTTTAATTAATATACACTTTTTCTAAATTTATAAATGCAAAACGAATTAAACAAAGTCAGATTTTCAGTAAAACCTTTAAAATCCAATGATAATAAAGTTGTTGAACTTGCAAGAACTGTAGGAATACATCCTCTAGCATATCAAGAACTTCCCTACGATCCTGAGTATTCATTTTATGCAGGAAGATTAAATCCAGAAGTGCTTTCACACGCTACTGCTGATGAAATGTATTGGAAAGTAAGACAAGAGGTGATTTTTCGTCATACTGGTGAACATCCATATGAAATATCTGGTCCCGATGCAGAAAAACTTTTACAAAAAATATTCACAAGAGATATCTCAAAAGTAAAAGTAGGAAGATGCTCGTACCAATTTGCTTGTTACAATGATGGAGGTATGCTGACAGATGGAGTTTTACTAAAACTTGAAGAAAATAAATTTTGGTTTGTTCAAGCTGATGGAGATCTTTTTTCATGGTATAAAGCTCACACTGATAATCTTAATGTAAAAATTTCTGACCCAGACGTTTGGGTAAGTCAAATTCAGGGACCAAAATCTATGGATCTTTTAAAAGTTTTAAGTAAAGAAACTTTTCCTGATAATTGGAAATATTTTGATTGGAAAGAAATTACTATACTTAATGAAAAAGTAATCATAAGTAGATCAGGATTTAGTAATGAACTTGGTTGGGAAATTTATTTTAGAAAAAATAATAATACTGAAAAAGTTGGGGATTATATTCTTGAAGAAGGAAAAAAAATAGGAATGATACTCACAGGCACCCCTGGTTTCAGATGTAAAAGAATAGAATCTGGATTATTATCAGCTGGGCAAGACTTTAACCATGAAACAAATCCATATGATGTCGGGTTAGGTAAGTATGTCGATTTAAAAAAAAATTATTTTATTGGAAAATCAGCATTGATGACTGCTGATAAAGAAAAAAGATGTTGGGGAATACGAGTAGAAAATGGAACAGGTTTAAAAGGAACTTACATAAAATTTAATAATGAAATAATTGGAAAAATTACATCTAGCACTTGGTCACCTTTTCAAAAATGTGGTGTTGGAATAGTTTTAATGAATTCTACAAAACATAAACCAGGATTAATAGTGGATGTTAATTGTAATGATAATAAAATTCATAAAGGTGAGATATGCACCTTACCAATGTATGACTTTAAAAATGAAATTGTAAGAGGTTTAAAAATCGATATTCCAACAGGTCCTTCTCCGTGGTCAGGAATAAAAAAATAATAATAGCAATTGGTGGTGGTGGATTTACACATTCGTCTGATGAAGACTTGGATGAATATGTTATAAATCAAGTTAATAAATCAAAAATCAATATCGGTTTTTTACCTACAGCTAGCAATGATAATCAAGAAAAGACCGATCTTTTTTATAAAAGATTTAAATCACAAAAATTTAAATTATCTCATTTTAATCTCTGTTCAAGTGTGGAAGGTTTTAATGAATGGCTGATGAACAAAGATATAATTTATGTAGGAGGTGGTAATACCTCTAACATGATTAATATTTGGAAAAGACATAATCTTATCAAAGTATTTAAAGATGCATATGAAAAAGGAATAATTCTGAGTGGAATAAGTGCAGGAGCCGTCTGTTGGTTTGATTGGATATTGTCAGACTCAGTCAATAAAGAGCTAAGTCCATTAAAAGGAATAAATTTTTTAGATGGAAGTTGCACACCGCATTCTTCAGATAATAATCGACTTCGACAATTTATTTCAGAAATTAAAGATGGAAATTTGCCAGATGGAATAGCTATTGATGATGGTGTAGCTGTGCTTTTTATTGACGGAGTTCCTTCAGAGGTTTATTCTTCAAGAATTAATCATGATGCTTATTATGTGACTAGACATTATAAAATAAGTTTAAAAACATATATAAAAAATTTAAATGGACAATATTAAAGCCAGTAACAAAATTTTTAGCATTGAAGATGCAAAAAAACTATCGAAGAAAAGATTACCAAAGCTAGTTTATGATTTTATTGATGGTGCATCAGGAGATGAAAAATTATCAGAAATTAATAGTTTTGCTTTAGATCAAATACGTCTTGAGCCAAGAGTTCTAAGAAATGTAGAGGAAAGAAAACTAAAAAAAAATATTCTTGGATTTAACTATGACTATCCATTTGGTTTTGCCCCAATGGGTATGACAAATCTTTCATGGCCAGGCGCAGACTCAATGCTGGCAAAAGAGAGTGCAAGAAATAATATACCAACTTGTGTATCGATGGCTTCCACAACTACCTTAGAAAAAATGTATGAGCTTTCAGAAGGTCATTCATGGCTTCAACTTTATATTTTTCAGGATGAAGCTTTTGTCATGGAATTGCTCGATAGAGCAGAAAAAACTGGTTATGAAGTTGCTATACTTACTGTTGATGTTCCAGTTTTATCAAGAAGAACTAGAGATGATAAAAATGGATTTTCATATCCATTTAAAATAGGACCTAAACAATTTTTTGATTTTGCAACTCATCCTGTTTGGTCAATATCTACATTACTTAATGGAATACCAAAGCCAATGAATTACGAGACTTCAAAAAGTGGAAAAGGTATTTTTAAAAGAAAAGAAAGTAGAGGAAAAACAGATTGGGAAACTTTAAAAAGAGTAAGAAATAAATGGAAAGGCAAATTAATTGTAAAAGGCGTTATGTCATCAGATGATGCAGTTAAAATTAAAGAAATGGGTGCGGATGCTATCCAAGTTTCAAATCATGGAGGTAGACAATTAGATAGTGCCTCAGCAGCAATAAATATTTTACCTTTTATTAGAGAAGCAGTTGGGAATAATTTTCCAATTATATTTGATAGTGGAATAAGAAGTGGGAGCGATATTGTAAGATCATTAGCTTTAGGAGCAGATTTTTCAATGATTGGAAGACCTGTAATGTATGCTATGGGAGCTGATGGAGCTAGCGGGCTAAGAAGAATTGTGGATATAATTAAAGAAGAAACTAGCACAACACTAGGTTTGGTTGGATTAAATGATATTAATGAAGTTTCTTCTGATATAATTGAACAGAAACTTTTTATGAATACAACTTACTAATATGGAAAAAAAAATAAGAGGTGGAGCATTAATTGCAAGAGCATTAAAAGATAAAGGTATTAATAAAGTTTTTACTCTATCTGGTGGATTTTGTAATCCTGCAATTGAAGGTTTCATGGAATGTCAAATTGATGTAGTTAATTGTCCTCATGAACAAATAGCTGGACACTTAGCAGATGGACACACAAGAATTACAAGAAAACCATCTGTATGTTTAGTTGGACCAGAAGGTTTTGCAAATGCAGTACCATCCATGATGGAAGCATGGGGAGAAAGAACACCGATAATTTATATAACTGGATCAAGTAGTTTAAAAAGACAAGGCTCAGGTGGCTTTAAAGAAATTGATGATGTTTCAATAGCTGCTCCTCTTACAAAATATAGTGCAAGCATTACAGATGGAACAAGAATTAGAGAATTTGTTGATAAAGCTTACAGAATTGCAACAAATGGATACCCTGGGGCTGTTCATCTAAGTTTACCAGTAGATATAATGTTTTCTTCATTTGAAGAAAATGTTGGACTGGAAGAAAGACCATTTTCACATAAAGCAAAGCCAGTTGCTAAAGCATGGCCAGATCCAAATGCTCTATCAAAAATACTTGAGCTAGCATGTAATGCAAAAAAACCTGTCATAATTGGAGGACATGGTGTTTGGTGGTCAAACTCAGAAAAAAATTTAGAGACTGCGGGTGAAAGTTTAAATATTCCAGTTTTTAATGTGCCATACCATCAAAAACTTTTGGGAGAAGAGGCAAATGCATATATGGGTTTAGCAGATATTCACCAATATCCACCCTCGGAATTTGCATTACATAATTCAGACTTAGTTTTGATGATTGGTGCAAGATTAGATAACCAAATGAATTTTGGTAACCCTCCTTTCATTCCAAAAACAACAACTTTAGTTTGTATTAACGGTTCCCATGAAGAAATTGAGTTTAATAGAGCAGCTGATCATAACCTTTTATGTGATCCAGGAGTATTTTTAGATACTCTATGTAATTTAAAGAAAAATAATAAATGGAATTTAGGAAATAGTTGGTTTCAAGATAATAAAAATAGAAAAAAAGATTGGGTGGATAAATCTTTAAATGAATTAAAAATTGAAGCTGATAAAGCCAAAAAAAATGGTGGAAAAATTCATCCGCTGCAATTAGCGTTAGATGTTCAAGACGCAATGGATGAGAAAGATTGGCTTGTAATTGATGGAGGAAATACTCATTTCTGGTCGGAGATCGCAATAAATTTAGCTGGAGCTCAAGGAAAAAAATTGGGTGGAATTTTACATCCAGGCACATTTAGTATGCTGGGTGTTGGTGTATCATTTGCATTATCTGCAAAAAATAATAACCCTAAATCGAATGTAATTTTAATTAGTGGAGATGGTGCCTTTTTATCTGGAGGCATGTCTATAGAAACTGCATTTTTTGAAAAGAAACCAATCGTTGTTGTTATTGACAATAATGGTGGCTTAGCATCAATTGGTCAACAACAAGAAAGACTATTTGAAAGCGGAAAAAGAGTTGCAACAGACTTTAGAGATATACCTTTCCACAGTATATTTGAAGGTTTTGGGGGTCATGGAGAATTAGTAACGAAAAGAGAAGAATTGGGTCCAGCACTAAAAAGAGCTATTGCAAGCGGTAAAACTGCTTGTGTAAATGTAAAAGCTAAACCAGTATTAAGTCCAATTGTTGCTGCTGTGGCCAGCAAGAGAGAGAAATCGTCAATAGAGTAAAATGGCAAAATTTAGCTCACATTTATTGAATGGTTCTGATGGAACTCATGCAAGTAACGTCAAAGTAAAGATTTATCAAATACAATCCTCAAAATTAAAAAAGCTTTTTTTGAATACAAAGACTGATGGAAATGGTAGGATTAATCAGCATTTCAATCTTAGCAAAAAAGATTGTAAATGCGATTATGAAATGATTTGTGATATTAAAAGATACTTTAAAAAGAAAAAAATTGTGGGTGAAATAGTCATAAAATTTAAAATGACCGATAATAAAAAAAATTATCACTTGCCAATAATAATTTCTCCTAACAGCTATACAGTTTGGTGGTCAAAATAATATATGGCTTCGTTGATACAAAGCAAAATTAGCACAAAACTAAATATGTCTAGGAGAATAAGAAGAACTCCTTACACCAAGAGAGTTGAAGAATGTGGTGTAACTGATTTTACTGTTGTAAATCATATGCTCTTACCAAAAAGATTTCAGAAATCTGTTGAGGATGATTATTGGCATTTAAATGAGCATGTTCAGCTATGGGATGTTTCTTGTCAAAGACAAGTTCAGATATCAGGTCCAGACGCTAGTTTATTAGTACAAAAAATGACGCCAAGATCATTAAAAAATATGGAGACTGGAAAATGTTTTTATATTCCTATGATAGATGAAAATGCTGGAATGATAAATGATCCAGTGTTGTTAAAGTTAGATGATGATATGTTTTGGATTTCAATAGCAGACTCTGATGTATTGCTTTGGGCAAAAGGTATTGCAGTTGGTTTAAATCTAAATGTGAGCATAACAGAACCAGATGTATATCCTCTTGCAGTACAAGGTCCAAAGTCTGAAGATTTGATGGCATCAATATTCGGAGAAGATATTAGAAAATTAAAATTTTTTAATTTTAGAATATTTGATTTTTTAGGAACTAAACAAGTTATTGCAAGATCAGGATATAGCAAACAAGATGGATTTGAGATTTATTTTAAATGCTTTGAAGATTACTTCGACAAAAATGAAATGGGAGAAAAAATTTGGGATATAATATGGAAAGCGGGGAAAGAATTTAACATTGCTCCAGGATGCCCAAATTTAATTGACAGAATAGAAGCAGGATTAATGTCATATGGAAATGATTTTACAAAAGAAAATAATCCAATTGAATGTAACTTAGAAAAATATTGTAGTGACAAAAGCGATCATGATTTCATTGGAAAAAATGCTTTAGATAATATTAAGAAACAAGGTGTAAAACAAAAATTAAAAGGAGTATTATTTGATGGTGTAGATTGTCCTCCATGTTCAATTCCTTTTCCACTTTATTCAAAAGATAAGAAATTAATTGGTAAAATTACTTCAGGGATTTATTCTCCAAAATTCAAAAAAAATATTGGTTTATCTATGATTTTAAATGAATTTTGCAAAACAGGATCAGAAGTTTTAGTTCACACTCCTGATAATAAATTAAGAAAAGGAATTGTGTCCTCTTTACCATTTTCAAAATAATAATTAGTGGGTATAAGTCTTATATGAAAAGAGCAGTTATAGCAGGATATTCAAGATCACCTTTTACAATGGCAAGAAAAGGTGAATTAATTGATGTTAAGCCTGTAAATATGTTTGCAGAAGTTGTTAAAAATCTTGTATCTAAAACTAAAGTAAATCCTGCTGATATAGAAGATATTGTTGTTGGGTGTGCTTTCCAGGTTGGAGAGCAGAGTTTTAATATTGGGAAACTCACAACATTTTTATCTGGAATGGAAATACATACATCTGGAATGACCGTTGATAGATGGTGTGGTTCATCTATGGAAGCTATTCATGTTGCAGCAGGTAAAATAGCAATGGGCGCAGGAAAAGTTTTCGTATGTGGAGGTGTTGAAAGTATGACTAGAGTTACAACTGGCTTTGAACCAATACCTTATCCTTACACAGATAAAGAAAATCCAAATGTTTATTTTTCAATGGGAATAACTGCTGAAAATGTTGCCAAGAGATATAAAATTTCAAGAACTGAACAACAAGAGTTTGCAATTCAAAGTCATCAAAAAGCTAATGAAGCTGAAGTTAATGGTAAATTTAAAAATGAAATCGTTGAAATCGCTGGTTGCACAAAAGATGGAAACATACGTCCAAAAAGTAATCAAGAAACTTTAGATGGTTTAAAACTTGCATTTGATCAAGAAGGAACTGTAACTGCAGCAACATCATCACCTCTTACAGATGGAGCAGCAGCAACATTGATATGTGAAGAAAGCTATGCAAAAGAAAATGGATTAGAGATTTTAGCTAGAATTGTTTCAACTGGAGTTAAAGGATGTGAACCAGATGTAATGGGACTTGGACCTATAGGAGCAACTAAGAAAGCATTAGAGAGAGCAAATTTATCAATTAATGATATCGATATTGTAGAGATTAATGAAGCTTTTGCTTCTCAATCAATAGCATGCTTAAAAGATCTTGGTATCGATAAAAAAAAAGCTAATTTAGATGGTGGAGCTTTAGCACTGGGACACCCTCTAGGAGCAACAGGAGCGAGAATAACTGGCAAAGCTGCAGATTTACTTAGACGTGAAAATAAGAAATATGCTTTATCTACTCAATGTATTGGTTTAGGTATGGGTATTGCGACAGTAATCGAGTCGGTAAATTAATTATCTATTAATTCCTCTTAAACGTTCTGATCTTCTTCTTAATAATTCAGCACTTATCAATATTAAGGTCGATAAAACAATTAAACATGTAGCAACTGCTAGAATTGTAGGACTTAATTGTTCTCTTAAACCTGTCCACATTTGAATTGGAATAGTTGTATTTTCAAGACCAGCTAAAAATAAAACGACTACAACTTCATCAAAAGAAGTTACAAAAGCAAATAAACCTCCTGATATTACACCTGGTAAAATTAACGGAAGGGTTACTTTCATAAATGTATTTACTGGATTACTGCCTAAACTGGCTGCCGCTCTTGTTACACTATGATCGAAACCTGATAATGTTGCAGTAACAGTAATTACAACAAAAGGTGTTCCCAAAATTATATGAGCTAAAACTATTCCTGTATGAGTTGCCGCTAAACCTGCTTTTGCCATAAAAAAGAATATTGCAACACCTGATATAATAAGTGGAACTATCATTGGTGAAATCAAAGTTGCCATTATTATTCCTTTAAAGGGCATGTGTCTGCTGCTCAATCCTAATGCAGCAACCGTTCCTAAAATTACTGACCCTAAAGTTGCAAATATAGCAATAATAAAACTATTCTTTGCAGCAAGACCCCATGGGTTCTTTGTACCGTAAACCATATCTTTGTACCATCTTAATGAAAAAGCATCTGGGTCTAAATTCTTCATTCCTTCTGAAAAAACAAGAAACTCTTCTGCATTAAATGATAATGGAAATATTACAAACAAAGGTGCTATTAAAAAAATAAAAACAAAAGTACATATGGCAATGTAAAAGTAGTGCCAAATTCTATATCTAGTTTCTGTATACTTTGGTAATGCCATACTAACCTAACTTAATATTATCAACTCCAACTAATTTATTATAAAGCCAATAGATAACCAAAACTCCTCCAAGCAACATAAGCCCCATCGCTGAAGCAAAACTCCAATCTAAAGTAGTTTTCATATGATATGCAATTTGGTTACTAATTAAGGTTCCTGATGCTCCCCCAACTAAAGCGGGTGTGATGTAGTATCCAATTGCTAAAATAAAAACTAAAAGACACCCTGCCCCGATACCTGGTATGGTTAATGGAAAATATACTTTCCAAAAAGCCACAAAAGGTGTTCCGCCAAGAGATTTACCTGCTCTCATTAAACTTGGCGAGATAGTTTTCATCACACTGTAAAGTGGTAAAACCATAAATGGTAATAGAATTTGTGTCATAGCAACATAAGTTCCGACTTTGTTGTACATCATTTCTGGCCTATTATCGTCTGACACAAGGCCAATCAATACAAAGAAATCATTAACTACTCCTTGCTGTTGAAGCAAAATCATCCAGCTAGCTGTTCTAACTAATAACGACGTCCAAAACGGAAGAAGAACACAAATCATTAATAAATTACTATACTTCATTGGAAGTGTTGCTAGTAAATGGGCTATTGGGTAACCCATTAAGAAACAGAATACAGTAACAAAGAAAGCAACCTCTACAGTTCTCAACCATAAAATTCTATGTATTC
>OCVP010000106.1_pt1 | contig 37576 bp, 35 predicted proteins | sample 1539171 | NCBI WGS metagenome assembly OCVP01 (sample SAMEA51879418, study PRJEB22527) | metagenome
AATTTCTGAAAACCATAGAATGTGAAAAAATTTTTCTGGTAGGAGATATAGTAGACGGGTGGCAACTCTCTAAACGATGGTACTGGCCTCAGACGCATAATGATGTTGTGCAGAAGATTTTGGAAAAAGCAAAGAGAGGTACCGAGATTATTTTTATTCCCGGCAATCATGACGAAGTGGCCAGGGACTTTATAGGTCTCACCATGGGGGGAATAAAAGTTAAGGATGACGATATACATTTTACGGCTGATGGCAAAAAATTCTGGGTGGTTCATGGCGATTTATTCGACAATGTAATCCAGCACGCAAGATGGCTTGCCTATATTGGTGACTGGGCGTATGTATTCCTGTTGAAAACAAACGCTGTTTTCAATGCCATTCGACGACTCTTTAAGCTTCCCTATTGGTCACTTTCTCAATACTTAAAATCAAAAGTGAAGCTAGCTGTTTCATTCATGTCTGCCTTTGAAAAGTCTATAGCGACGGAGACAAGGCGAAGAGGTTGTGACGGTGTAATTTGTGGTCACATTCATAAGGCTGAGATGAAAATGGTTGAAGATATAATGTACGCCAATGATGGAGACTGGGTAGAATCAATGACTGCCTTAGTTGAGAATTTTGACGGAAAACTTGAAATAATCGAATGGTCGAAAACAAAAGGTAAATTGACACCCGTTGAAGGTGTTAAGTAGAGCCGATTTGTCAAAAATAGTTATTATAACCGATGCGTGGACACCTCAAGTCAATGGGGTTGTCGTTTGTATCCAGCAAACTGTTAAACACCTTAGAAAGATGGGACACGATGTTTTTGTTATCGGACCTGACCGCTTTAAAAATATTCCCTGCCCAACCTATCCGGAAATAAGATTGGCCCTCTTCGCAAGAAAGAAGGTGTTTGCTATCCTTGATGATTTAAAACCGGATGCACTCCATGTTAATACAGAAGGTCCTCTCGGAATAGCAGCTCGATCGTACGCTCATAAAAATAAAATGCGTTATACAACCGCTTTTCAAACACGTTTTCCAGAGTACATAAAAGCGCGAACAGCAATCCCATTGTCCTGGACATACGCTTTTCTGAGATGGTTCCATAAAAACTCTGAGAGAGTGCTTGTTCCTTCTAAAACAGTTCAAGAAGATCTCATCAAATGGAATGTGGGAAAACCTGAGGTATGGTCCTTGGGAGTCGATCTTTCAACATTTCAACCAAAGAAAAGAGCCGCTAGAAAGAAAAAGGTTTATGTATGCACAAGCCGATTAGCGATAGAGAAAAATTTAGACGCGTTCTTAAGTCTAAAACTAGATGGAGAAAAATGGATGATAGGTAGTGGCCCTGAAGAAAAAAGACTCAGAGAAAAATACCCGGACGTCAAATTCTTTGGAAATAAAAGTCATGAGGAAATCGCAAAGATTTATCAAGAGTGTGATTATTTTGTCTTCCCATCAAAAACCGATACTTTTGGATTGGTATTGCTCGAAGCAATGGCATGTGGGCTCCCTGTTGCTGCATATAATGTTTCTGGTCCAAAAGATGTTATCGGCAAATCGAAAGCAGGAATCCTAAGAGAAGATTTGGCTGAAGCAGCACGAGGATTAGAATCGCTTAGTGCATCGACTGCTATAAAACATGCAAAGAAGTTTTCTTGGGAAAAAGCATCAGAAAATTTTTTTTCTTATCTACATATAGGATGAGAAGTCGCTAACTATAGTTTTCATTAAGTGAATAACCTGCACTTCTTACAGTTCGTATAGGATCCTTTTTCACTTTACCCCTATTAAGCGCTCTTCGTAAACGTCCCACATGGACATCAACTGTTCTTTCCTCAACGTATATCTGATTGCCCCAGACTTTATCTAACAACTGCTCCCTGTTAAATACTTGTCCTGGCCTCATTAGAAAAACTTCAAGTAACTTAAATTCCACAGGCCCTAATTTTATCTCCTTTTTACCTCTAAACACTCTTTTGTTATCACGGTTTAATTCAATGTCATGAAAATTTAAAGTGTCTGTAAAACTGTCTTCACTCACGCGTCTTAGAAGAGCTTTCGTTCGGGCAATTAATTCAGAGTTTGAAAAGGGCTTGGTTATATAGTCATCAGCTCCGGTGTCAAAAGCTCTCAATTTATCACTTTCTTCAGTTCGCGCTGTGAGCATTATAATGGGAATTTTCTTTAGGCTTTTACTAGCCCGTATTTGCCGTAGTATCTCAACCCCTGATAAATTTGGTAGCATCCAGTCTAATATTACGAGGTCAGGCATTTCGTGTTTTATAAGATCAAGAGCCTCCTCACCATCAGAACACAATACTACATCATATTTTTCTTTAGAAAAATTGTACTTAATTATTTCTTGGAGATCCTTATCATCTTCTATAAGTATAATTTTTTTATTCATCTCCAATTCCTCGTCAAACTGGGAGATTTACTTTTGGTCTTACGGCTACTAAATTCTCACCGGTTATTGCAAAGTGAGTCATTTCTCCAATATGAGTAGTATGATCTCCAATGCGTTCATAATTTTTTGCTATTATCATGAGGTGGGAGCCAGAGGCCACTCGTTTTTTCTTTCTCAAATAAACCAGAAGATTTTCAAAGAGATCGGTATACATTTGATCAATTTTGTAATCGTTTTTCCATACCTTCCGGGCTAGTTTTACATCCTGATTAGTGTACGCGTTTATTGATTTAGTAAGTTGTTTTTTGACTTTTTCACCTAATTTAAATATTTGATTTCTAATGTCTGTGTGATGTTCTTCTGTTAAAAGTTGCGATCGTTTAGCGATATTCTTACAAAGATCACCTACCCTTTCAAAGGCACCAGAGATCTTTATAGCCGAAAATAAAACGCGTAAATCATCAGCAACAGGTTGCCTTAATGCAATTGCTTTAATTACAGATTCATTTATCTCTGTTTCTAGTAAGTCTATCTTTTCATCTAAGAGAATAGCGTTTTCTGCCATTTGCACATTATTATCTTTTATCGAAAGATTTGAGTTCGTTATTACTTGTTCGCATAGACCACCCATCTCAACTATTTTACCATTGATATGAATGAGGTCCTCGTTAAATGCTGATGAAATATGTAAAGTCATTCTAATTCCTAATTATCCAAATCGTCCAGTTATGTAGTCCTGTGTTTTTTCATTGTCAGGCTGAGTGAAAATTTTGTCGGTATCGTTATATTCAATTAAGTCTCCTAAATGAAAAAAGGCCGTTTTCTTTGAAACGCGTGCAGCTTGCTGCATTGAATGAGTAACTATTATAATCGTGTAAGTTTCAGAGATCTCATTCATAAGCTCTTCGATTTTAGCAGTGGCGATCGGATCAAGTGCAGAACAGGGTTCATCCATTAGAATAACTTCCGGGCTAACGGCAATGGCTCTCGCAATGCATATTCTCTGTTGCTGGCCACCGGACAACCCTGTTGCTTGATCATTCAACCGATCTTTGACTTCATCTATAAGCCCTGCTTTTTCTAAACTATTGTGAACTATATCTTTCAATTCGTTGTCACTACTGGCTAAGCCATGAATTCTTGGGCCGTAGGCAATATTGTCAAAAATGGATTTTGGAAATGGATTGGCTTTTTGAAAAACCATACCTACGCGAGCTCTAAGTTCAACAGGATCTATGTCTGGCCCATAAATATCTTGTTCATCAAGAAGCACACTTCCCTTTATTGAACAGTTCTCTATGACATCATTCATTCTATTTAGACAACGCAAAAAAGTTGATTTTCCACACCCAGAGGGACCAATAAGTGCAGTTATCGTGTTTTTCTTAATATTTAGGCTTATATCTTTAATGGCCTTTTTATCACCATAAGAAACCTCGACATTCTTTGTTCTAAATTTAATAGCCAATTAGTTCACCATTTCTTCTCGAATTTTTTCCTCAATACAACAGCTAAGAGATTCATTGAGATCAAAAACGCCACCAAGAACAGTATAGCTAAAGAACTTCTTTCATAAAATGCTCTTTCTGCACTATCAGACCACATATATATTTGAACCGGCATTGCTGTGGCACTTGATGTAAAGGTGGTTGGGATATCAATTATAAATGCTACCATCCCAATCATTAAAAGAGGTGCTGTTTCACCCAAAGCTTGTGCCATTCCAATTATTGTACCTGTTAGAATACCAGGTGCAGCTAAAGGTAAAACATGATGCATCGCAGCTTGCATTTTTGAAGCACCCAGTCCCAGAGCGGCTTCTCTTATAGATGGTGGGATGGAACGAATAGATGCTCTAGAGGCAATAATTATCGTAGGAAGCGTCATTAATCCTAATACTAGACCACCGACTAGCGGTGCCGATCTTGGCAAACCAAATGTGGAGAGAAAAACTGATAAGCCTAGCAAGCCAAAAACTATAGATGGAACAGCAGCTAAATTATTTATATTAACTTCAATGAAATCCGTTATTCGTCCGGGCTTAGCAAAATACTCAAGATATATGGAAGCCATAACAGCCAGTGGAAGTGCAAACATTACGGTGACAAAAAGGGTTAGAGCAGAACCTACTACCGAGCCTAATATTCCAGCACTCTCAGGCTCTCTAGAATCAGCAGATGTGAAAAATGTTTTGTTGAATTTAAGTTTTGCAATATCTCTCTCCACCAAGCTATTTACCCATGCTATTTGCTTGTTATTAATTCTTCTATCTTCTTCTGGAATATCAATGCTTAATCTACCTTTTAAATACTGATCCGCGTCATCAGATAAATGAAGCCAAACCGACATAGTGTGAGAGCCACTCCCAAGAGCTTTCTTTTTGACAATTTCCTTTAGATCGTATCCAGCATTAGCTGAAATAATTGCAAATAGTTCCTTTTTTTCATCTCTCTCTTTTACCTCGGGAAAAAATTCCCTCAACGCACTTTTAACTAAGCCATCCCAGTTGAATAGGTTCATCTTGTTTTTGTTTATAGTGCCGCTGTCATCAACTAGCTTGTCCATATTTACAGAGATATCTACCTTGAAGTAGGCTTGCTGAAGAGCGCTATATCCGTTAAGCCCTATCGAAATAAGTAGGGTTGCTAGCATAATAAGAGCAAAACAAATGGAGGTAATACCATAGATCTTTAATCTGGTCTCACGTGCTCTTCTTGATTGGATACTTTTTCTAATCATATCTTTCAGCTAGCCTCCGAGATATAGAAAGAGCAAAAATATTGAGTAACAGGGTAAAGAAGAAAAGTGCCAATCCTAGGCCAAAGGCTGACAAGGTTTTAATATCATCAAACTCTGTATCCCCAGTAAGGAGAGATACAATCTGAACTGTGACAGTGGTTACAGAATCTAATGGATTAACAGTCAAACTTGCACTTAATCCTGCGGCCATTACAACGATCATTGTTTCGCCAATCGCTCGACTGACGGCTAAGAGAACAGCACCAACTAAACCAGGAATAGCAGCGGGAAGAACTACGTTGTATATTGTTTCAGCTTTTGTGGCACCAAGCCCCATTGAACCATCCCGTAAACTCTGAGGAACAGCTCTGATAACGTCATCTGATAAAGAGGAAATAAAAGGAATAATCATTATTCCCATTACAGCACCGGCTGCTAATGCTGACTCAGAAGATACATCTAATCCTAGTGAAAACCCTATTTCCCGGAAAAATGGTGCCGCTGTTAATGCAGCAAAATACCCATAAACCACAGTAGGTATTCCTGCCAAAATTTCTAATGTCGGTTTCACAAAGTCCCTCGTTCGTGGCGAAGCAAATTCCGCAAGATAAATTGCGGAAAACAATCCAATAGGAATAGCAACACACATTGCAATAAAAGAGATAAGGAGTGTGCCAACCAATACGGGGATCATACCAAACGATCCAGCTGCCGCCACTTGGTCGCTACGAATAGCTACATTTGGTGCCCAGTGCAAGCCAAATAGAAAGTCAAAAAAATTGTAGAGACTGAAAAACCTCAGCGCCTCAAACAAAAGGCTAAGAATTATTGCTCCAGTCGTAAAAATAGCAATAACTGCTGAAACAAAGAAAATATTTATTATAAATTTTTCAACGTTTTCTCTTGCATTAGCGCGAGGGCTTTGAAGCGAGCTTACAAACATACCCACAAGGGCGGCACATAAAATAACCACTAATCCCCGATAAAAATATAGTTGGTCTAAAGCTGCTTTATAATCACTGGCAAGTGTAAGAATTTTTTCGTCATCGGCCGCTATTTTCCCATTAGAAACGTTGATAACTTTGGCTAAAATAAGGCTTACAAAGGATGGATTTAATTTTGGGTTTAACTCCTGAATTTTATTATAAAAGAGTTGATCAATATAGTTGGGCCCCCCTATGGTTAGGAAAAGAAGAATAATCGCTGAAGGAATAAAAGCCCACAAAAAGGACTGCTGCCCATAATGTGACGGCAACGCTTTTGATCTTTGTCCAACAAAGGCTGCCTTTTTTAAAATATTATTTTTGGAATAAAAATAAAAGAAAAGCGAAACTCCAATAAGCATAAAAAATACGAAGCTTAGAGGGATGTTTTGCAATATTCGAATCCTGAAAAATTTTGGTCTATAAAGCCGATATGCTAATCGGCTTTATAGATTTAGTAAATGGATTTTAGCTTAAGGCTTTGGTATTAGACCGGCATCCTCCAATGGGCTTTCGCTTACGGCCAAGCTCATGAAATAGTCTGCAAACTCTTGTAGGCCGGGAATAACCCCAACATGCTCTTGTTTTACGTAGAAAAAGAGAGGGCGTGAGACTTTATAAGAGCTATCAGCAATTGTTGTCATAGAAGGAGACACACCACCTATCTTCGAGCCCTGCACCTTATCTTTATTTTGGTCGAGAAACGAAAATCCGAATATACCAAACCGATCCTTATTAGCCGATAATTTTTCGATAATTAAATTGTCATTCTCTCCAGCTTCTGTGACTGCACCATCTTCCCTTAAAGCGGAACATGCTGCTTTATAATCTTTCTTACTCAAATTATATATTTTCTTACAAGTGTCATGCATTACCAACTCAACAAAAGCGTCCCTTGTTCCAGAGGAGGGAGGAGGAGCCAAAACATCAATTTTCACATTTGGCAACGAAGGGTTGATGTCATTCCATGTCTTGAAATTATTATCTACCATCTTGCCCTCAGACATTACTTTGGCAGAGACCGCTTTAAATATATCCTCTTTTGTAAGGGAATATTGAGGAGACTTATTACTATTTGAAAATGTAATGCCATCATAGCCTATCATATATTCTATGGGCGTTATTCCATTGGCAGCACAGTTTTCTTTCTCGCTCGATTTCATTGCCCGGCTAGCATTTGTTACATCTGGATACTCGAGGCCAATTCCCGAACAGAATAATTTTGCACCTCCACCGGTGCCAGTAGATTCAATTACGGGGGCTTTAAAGTCAGTGTTTTTAGCAAATCTCTCAGCAACTATGGTTGAAAAAGGAAATACCGTTGACGAACCTACTATTGATATTTGATCTCCTTCTCTAGCCATTGATTGACTAATCGTTACAGCAGTTGCCAGAATAGCGCATGCAAGTGTTTTAATTATTTTTTCCATTTTTATGCTCCAATAATTTTATAAAAGCTTTCTAAGCTGAGAGAAAGATGCCATTGAAATCGCAATGTATTATGTCAGAAATGTAAAAAATTTATGAATCGATAAGGGTCTGAAAAAGCACGTTTTTATTTCCCTATGGTTTTTAAAAGCTATCTCAATTTCATGAGGTGTTTTTCATTTTAGGCAGCCATGCTATGAATTTGGAGCCCTTACCAAGTTTTGAGTCAATTTGAAGCTTTCCTCTATGTCTTATCAATATATGTTTGACTATAGATAAACCTAGACCAGTGCCCTCCTTTTCAATTTCGGTATTTGAATTAGCTCTATAGAACCTCTCTGTTAGTCGAGACAAATGTTCAGGTGCGATTCCATGGCCGTTATCTTCCACAACCACTCCAAACATATCTTTGTTTTTTTCTTTGGAAATATAAATGTTAACTTTACTTTTCTTCCCAGAGTATTTTATCGCATTTTCAATAAGATTTGAAAAAAGTTGCCGTAATTGACTAGGATCGCCTATCACAGAAGAAAAGTTTTTAGGTATTTTAAATGACAATGAGACATTATTATCTACAGAGAGCGGTTTCAGGGAATTAACCAGTTCTTCAATTATTTCTTTTACAGAGCATGTCGAAGAAATAGGTTTTAATTCATCGATCTCTAATCTTGATAAGGACATTAAATCACTGATAAGCCTCTCCATCTTTCCTGCCTGCTTATTCATTAGGTCCAAAAAAACCTTCTGCATTTTAACATCTTTCTTAGCGTGTCCTTGAAGTGTTTCGATATAGCCCATTATTGATGTAAGTGGTGTTCGAAGTTCATGACTAGCATTGGCAACAAAATCAGTCCGTATTTTCTCACTTCGTATATGAGTTGACTCGTCGGTAAATTGAATGAAAATATCATTAAAGCTGTTAGGTATCTTACTGGAAGAAATAAAAAATATATGCGCTTTAAGTTGTCGAAATTGCGGGGTTTCGATTTCAAATGAAAGTATTTTTTCCTTATCTTTAAGTATAGCATTTTCGACAGCGCTTAAAAAAACAGGAGACCTAAAAACGTTGGAAATGTGCGAACCAATTTGAGAATCCGGCACAATGCTTTTCGCTTCAGCGTTTATAAAAGTTAATCTACCATTGCGATCAATTAAGATATAAGGAGAAGGGAGAATATTCAAAAGCCCCTTAACTACTTGATAGGTAATTTTCGTGTTATAGGTTTCTTGTATTTCCTGTTTTATAGCATCTTGTCTTGGTTCGGCAACTTGATGCCGCTTCAATACTCTGGTTGAATTTCGGTACATGTAAAAAATAAGGCAACTCATCACCACGGTAACAGGAAAAGACCACAATGGATAATCTAACACAGCGAACATTCCAACAAGGAAAGTCAATATGCAGGAAAATAGAATAAAAGCCGCAGGATTTTCTTTCATTTAAACTCGATCCATTAAAGTCACATGCCTCTATTATGTATTCTTTTTAAGAAAATTCCAGTTCTTGCCTTTCCTTGCTCAGGGACTTTATGAAGAAACTTGAAGCTATTAGAAATAGCGTTGTAATGAAAAGACATAAGAACAGACCGCCCAACTGAAAGGTTATTCCTGATAATAGTGTCCCGATAAATCTTCCCAAGGCATTTGCGGAATAATAGAAACCAACATTTTCAGACGCATTTTCTTTCTTTGTAAGTTTTAGAATTAGGTATGAATGAATGCTTGAATTGATGGCAAAGAAAACACCGAAAATAAATAAAAATGTAACAACTATAACTATGTCAATTAGTGCAACTGATTTATCAAATGTAAGAGAGATAATGCTTAAAACTAGTGTCGGAAAAATTAGTACTATTGACCATCTAAAGGCAATTTTTTCAATTGGTTTTATTGCATTCTGGCGAATAAAGCGTGGAACTCGTGATTGCATAAAACCGTAGAAAACCACCCAAGTCGCTAAAAAACCACCTACCAAAAAAAATCGTGCGTCGCTGCTAACGTCACCAAAGTAATTTGTAGAAAAAGCCTCTAATAAAAAAATTGGTACACCAATTACAAACCAAATATCTCTTGCACCAAACAAGAATACCCTGGAAACAGACAGCTTATTGATTTGCAGGTTGGCTGATATAGCGGCAACTTTTCCACTCTTATTGGACTTGTTGCTAAGAACATCTGATATCAATATTGATTTGAGAAACATGCAAAGAAAGAAAAATAAAAGTGCTGAAAGGATAAAGAGACAAGTTGAGAAGGAAAGAAACGATATTAAAGTAGCACCAAGAAAAAAACCTAGTCCTTTTACCGAGTTTTTAGATCCTGTTAACCAACTTATATTTGTGAATAGATTCCCTCCTTTTTCGCTATTACTAAGAAATTTTGTAGCTGTCTTACTCCCAATTTTCGTTAAATCTTTAGCAATACCGCAAATACCTTGGAAAATGATCAATAGTATAATCGTTGATGCAGTTTCCACTTGGGTTGGTATAAGACCGAGAGCGAGCAGGCTAATTATTTGAAGACATACTCCTGTGATTAAAAGGGTTGATAATCCAAATCTCTTCCCCAATCTCCCAGCGGTGAAGTTTGTTAAAATTCCCATAAATTCATATAGAAGAAAAATATATGCCAATGTGAACGGAGAATAGCCCTGTTGGTGCAAATGCAATAGTATTAGCATTCGAAGGGCACCATCGGTCAACATTAATGCCCAATAAATAATAGTTACACTAAAAAAGGGATTAAACGTAAACAAAGTGAAGCCTATTTATTCATTATATGAGATATCAGATCGACCATTCTACATGCATATCCCCACTCGTTGTCATACCAAGCGTATACCTTTAATTGAGTTCTATTTACGACCATAGTGGAAAGACCGTCGATTATTGCAGAGTGTGAATTGTTTACATAATCTGAAGACACCAGAGGCCTTTCTTCAAATGAAAGAATATTTTTTAAGTAAGACGCCGATGCTTCTATGAAAAGTTTATTGATCTCTTCGACGCTTACCGGCTTTTTCATTTCAAAAACGCAATCTGTCAACGATGCATTGAGAAGAGGGACCCTTACGGCGTGCCCATTCAATCTACCTTTTAGCTCAGGATATATCAGAGAAATTGCTTTTGCTGAGCCTGTAGTGGTAGGTATAAGAGAGTTTATACCTGATCTAGACCTTCTCAGATTAGCTTTAGGTGAATCAACGAGATTTTGACTATTAGTAATATTATGAATTGTAGTTATAGAACCGTGCTCTATACCTATTTTTTCTTCGAGCACTTTCACAATTGGGGCTAAGCAATTAGTTGTGCAGCTAGCTGATGTAAATATCTGGAAATTCTTAGTATCGACGTCATTATGGTTAACACCATACACAATGTTCTGAACGCTTTTTGACTCGATAGGCGCGGATACTAGAATGTATTTAGCATATTTATTGATATATGGATTCAGCAAATTTAAAGAGTTATGCTTCCCGGTACAGTCTATTACCAAAACGTTTTTTTCGCCTTTAAAATCAATATCGTCAATAGAAGAGAAATTAGACACACTTATTTTATGATTTTTATAATATAAAAAGTTATTTTTATAAGTTAGAAAGTCACCCCAGGAACCGTGGACGCTATCGTATTTTAAAAAATATTCTTGATCTTCTGGAGACCCCTCTTTTTCATTTACCAATAGAATATTTTTATAAAGACCTTTGTCGCAAAGCCTTCTAAAAACTAGTTTGCCTATTCGTCCGAGACCGTTAATAATTATTTTCATAGCTTCTCCAATTCCTCAAAAATTATCAAAAATTTGTGACAGAAATATGTAAATAACTTAAAAAAATGTGTTTTACCTTTTATAATCAGAAATGTAGGACAAATTACGATGGAAAATCTTTTAAAATTTTATATTGACGGTAAATGGGCAGACCCAATATCTGGTGATCATATGTCTGTATTAAATCCATCCAACCTAGAAGAATTAGGTAAAGTTGCGTTAGGAAATGAGAAAGATGTCAATGTAGCCGTAGAGGCAGCAAAAAGAGCTTTTGAAACATATTCTAAGACTACAAAAAAAGACCGCCTTGCTCTTTTGAAAGAGCTAAAATTTGTAACGGAAAAAAGGTTCGAAGATTTGGCGCAAGCTATGCGGCAAGAAATGGGCGCGCCAATTTCAATGGCACGTTCAGCTCAAGCTGATGCAGCCATTGGACATTTAGATTCATTTATCGATGCATTAAATGAATTAGAAGAGAGAACTAAATTAATTAATGGCGATATTCTTTTAAAAGAACCCATAGGAGTATGCGGGCTGATAACTCCCTGGAATTGGCCTATTAATCAAATTGCTTTGAAGGTCATACCCGCACTTGCAACTGGATGTACATGTATTCTAAAACCATCTGAGCATACTCCAGTATCCGCAATGATTTATGCTGAAGTCATAGAAGAGGCTGGGTATCCAGCTGGGGTTTTCAACCTCGTTAATGGTGTTGGGGATGTTGTCGGAACAGCAATGTCCAAACATAAAGATATTGATATGATGTCCTTCACTGGATCAACGAGAGCAGGAATTCTGGTAACTAAAGATTCAGCAGAAACAATTAAGAGAGTTACTTTAGAACTAGGTGGAAAATCTCCTAATATTGTCTTCTCTGATGCCAACCTAGAGAGAGACATCGAATATTCGGTGAAAGAGTGCATGTTAAACACAGGTCAGTCCTGTGATGCACCGACGAGACTTCTAGTTGAAAGCTCCTGCTATGAGGAAGTCTTAAAAATTGCAAAAAAAGTGGCTGAAGAAATAACAATCGATGACCCTGAAAAAGAGGGAGACCATATAGGTCCTTTATTCGATAAAATACAATTCGATCGCGTTCAGAATATGATAGATGTTGGGATCAAAGAAGGAGCTTCAGTGTTAACAGGAGGATTGGGAAAGCCTCAGGGTTTAGAAGATGGTTGGTTCGTAAAGCCCACAATTTTTTACAATGTAACGAACAATATGAGAGTGGCACAAGAAGAGATTTTTGGGCCTGTCCTTGTTATAATACCTTTTGAAAATGAGTCTGATGCCGTTTCTATGGCAAATGACACCCCTTATGGATTAGCCGCATATTTGCAGACAGCTGATATGGAAAGAGCAGAGCGCGTAAGTTCACAGCTTAGGGCAGGTGCTGTTCATATAAATGGAGGCGGATATAATTATGGAACTCCCTTCGGCGGATATAAGCAATCTGGAAATGGTCGAGAAGGGGGAATAATGGGGTTAGAAGACTATTTAGAGACAAAGTCTCTTCACGGGATATAAGAGCTTTTCTTTTTAAATTTGGCAATTACAAGTTCAGTAAAGCCCGCTGTAATAATCGCTAAGGCTCCTAGCCATTGCAGATAAAACATTCTCTCCTCTGGAACCAAAACACTTGCACTAATTATCGCTACAACTACTTCTGACATTAGCAGAATAGCAACTCGGCCAGGAAATAAAATTTGTGAAACTTTGAAAACAATCATGAAGCTTGGCAGCAATATGACTGTTGACCACATAAAAACATAAGGTATGGAAGGTAAGAAAGTTTTTATATTAATAAGAGGCTCGTTGCTAATAAAAATTATTAATAAAAAGGCTCCAACACTTGTAAAAATGTAAACAAAACTCGTTAGAGGTATCATTTTAATATCTGGCCTATGTTTCAAAATAGACGAGCCACATGAGAAAAGAATTCCAGACAAGAAAGCAAATAAGTCGCCAATGTTAAGAGGATAAGAGGAATTGTTTGTACCAGAAAGCAAAAGAACTAATCCTACGATCGCAATGCAAATTGATAATAACCGGGCTCTGGTAAAAGGCTCTGAGAGAAAGAAATAGCCGATAATAGTCCCCCATATCGGGCTAAGATAGAACATAAGAGTTGCGCGCATAATTGTTGTTTCCAAAAGTGCGCTTGCATAGAATGTAAACGCTATCCCGATTAATAGTCCGACTTGGAGGGTTGGCCAAAAGCTAGTCCTGAAGTGAGAAATCTTTAAAAGTGATAAAGGTAGGATTAAAATTAGTGGGCATGCATTAATAAAAAAAACACTCCAATAAGTTGGAATCCCGTACCCCTCAATCTCCCTGAGTGGTATCCAATATAATCCCCAAATTCCACCACTAATCAAAATGGAAAAGCTTAGAGTTGTCTCAGAGATTTTCTTTGGGAAGGCAGTTAGCAAATTAAGTCAATCCATATACTATAAATTCAAGGAGACGATACACTGAAATCTTATTAAATAAAATTTTTTCACAAAAAGTTCTATTATATTTTATTCTTAGGTAATAACTCTGCTCGATGATCTCCGATGTTTATAAACGAATCCGAAATTCTACAGCCTCAAGACTGGTCGTTTCCAATACCGATCATGTATGGCCCCGGAAGAATAGTGGAAATCGCCGATCTATGTTTACAGCATGGAATTCGTAAACCTTTAATTGTTACCGACAAAGGAAGTGAAAAATTACCCTTTTCTATTAAGCTTCAAGAATTACTAAATAACGGCAAAATAACCTTTGATGTTTTTGCAGATATTTCTCCCAACCCTTTAGATACGGATATTGCTGAGGGGAAAAAGAAATTTTTAGATGGGGCTTTTGATGCAGTTATTGCAATTGGTGGTGGTAGTGCAATGGATGGTGGCAAGGCAATTTGTCTAGTGGCTAATAACGCTTATGATCTATGGGACTTTGAGTATGAAAGAAAAGACACTCCGCAGATCAATGCAAATAACCAGTTCCCAAAGTTAATTACAATTCCGACCACAGCTGGCACTGGTGCGGAAACTGAGAGTACGGCGATGATTACGGATACAAAAAAAGGTATGAAGTTTTGCGTTTGGCATCACAGTTTCAAACCGAATATCACAATTCTTGATCCAGAACTTACTCTTACATTGCCCAGAAATCTAACGGCATGGACAGGATTTGATGCGTTGACGCATGCTATAGAAGCTTTCCTTGTTCCCTCTTTCAATCCCTTATGTGATGCGATGGCCTTGGAAGCGCTTAAGCTAGTCTCTAGATTTTTACCTGTAGCGTATAATGAGCCAAACAATATATCTGCTCGCGCGGGAATGCTGGTAGGTTCATGCCTTGCAGGCGTGTCATTTTTGAAGGGTCTTGGGCTTGTGCACTCGATATCACATATGATAGGTGCTGAATATAATACACATCATGGATTAACAAACGCGATCGTTCTACCGGTAGTTTTGCGTTTTAATTTGGAAGGAATGGATAGTCAGACAGCTACTATTGCTCAGAATATGCATCTAGAAGAGTCATCAGCAGCTAAGTTAATTAGTGAAATAGAAAAGCTAATGGGTAGGACAGACATTCCAGATAACTTGGGTGAGATAGGGGTGCCTCTAGATTGTGTGCATAGAATAGCAAAAAAAGCGATGGTTGATAGTGCAACGTCAACTAATCCTAAAAAGGTGTCATTAATGCAGATGGAAGATTTGGTTAAGACGTCAATTATAGGTAAAAGAACAACTTAAATATTTTTATCTAATCTTAAATTAAGGTTTGGATTTTTATGAATAATACTTTGATAGGAAAAACCTTTTTACGTTTAGGATTAGTATCTTTTGGAGGGCCAACGGCCCACATTGGATATTTTAGAGATGAATTTGTAAAAGAAAAAAAGTGGCTTTTAGAGGATGATTTCTCTTCATTGCTTGCAATCTGTCAGGCATTGCCCGGCCCTACCTCTAGTCAAATGGTCTTTTCTATCGGATTAAAAAAAGGAGGGTTTCTAGCTGCATATATTGCGCTCATAGCGTTCAGCTTCCCATCCGTCTTTTTAATGATATTGCTTGGGCTTGGGTATTCACTAAACCTTCTCTTTCTGAGCCAATCAACAATTACCGCAGTGTCAGTTGTCGCTATACCTGTGGTTGGGATGGCAGTGTTTTCAATGTTTAGGAATTTTTGCAGTAGTAATTTGGAAAAAATTTATTTTTTTGTTCTAACAATTATTTTAATTTTTTTTGATTTGTTTTATTACCCCGCCATAATTTTAATTGCTTCTTGGCTGGCAGGAGCTTCTTTCTACAAGAAGTCAGATATGAACATCAAAACTCAACCGTTGATTGAAAACATAAATAAATATCTTGTATATGGAAGCCTTATTGCGGGAATTTTTGTATTTATACAATTAAATTTTTTATTAGTTGGCTCGATATACCCTTCGCTTAAAAACCTGTTTAATTCAGGGTTTCTAATTTTTGGAGGGGGGCATGTTGTCTTGCCTTTACTGCACGATTGGTTTGTCGACCAAGAAATAATTTCCTCTAACGAGTTTTTTCTTGGATACGGTTTTGCCCAAGCAATTCCAGGTCCCCTCTTCTCTTTTGCTTCTTACTTAGGGACCGTTGCATCTGGTCCATTGGTATCAGAAAAAATATTAATGGGCCTGGTCTACTTATTTGCCTTATATGGATCGACCCTTTTCTTAACACCCCTAGCGCTATATATGTGGGTTAGCATTGAAAAAATACCTGTTTTTTTAAGTGGGATAAAGGCGGTCAATATCGCCGTTTCAGCTATATTATGTTCCTGCTTTCTAAAGCTTGTGTTGCCATCCATTATTACTGGATATGACTCTTTAGTATTTCTTGGAATGAGTGTGTTTTTAATTTATTGGTTCAAGGCTCCCATATGGGGCATTGTTATTCTATTGGGTGCTGTTGGTTATGGCTTTGGCATGATTAGTGGGTAAAGCAATAAAGACGCATCTTTATTACTTAAAACCCGATTTGTTCACAAAATTGACATTGGCTGCTAACAGCTCAGCTCTTAGTCTCTCTGCTTTTTTTAGTTTGCCTTTTGCGTATGCTCTCAAAAGCTTAAACTGTCTTTTTTTAAAATACGCTTCTTTTTTTTCTAACCGCTCGTTTTGCATATTATTCCCCTTTAGGGCACTAAATATATTCATATTTTTAAAATAAGTCAAATTAGCCATATTTTTGAATGCCTTAGTTTGTCATAAATTAGTCACAAAATTGTCATTCTTTAGTCTTTTTTCGCTCAAAAGACTCTTTAATCCAATATTCGTTTAGAGTCTCTTGTCATCTGACTTGCATTAAGGTTATGTATTTACTGGGAAGGTGATATTTTTCTTCAAAAGCGTTTATCTATGACCACAGAGATTTTTCTAATAATTTTGTTCGCCGCTTTTTTGCATGCCTTTTGGAATGCACTAGTAAAAAGTGGTGACGATAAATTACTACAGATGGCTGCAGTTTCTTCTGGCCACATACCCTTCGCTATAATACTCCTATTCTTTGTTAATCCCCTTTCCCTTGAATGCTGGCCATATTTATTTTTTGGGGTCATCTTTCACCTAGGGTATCAACTATTTCTTGTGGAATCCTATAAGAGAGGCGGTCTATCACAGGTTTATCCAATCGCTCGTGCTTCATCGCCCGTAATCGTTACTATTTTTACATTTTTATTTCTGGATGAAGAAATAACGTATATGGAAATATTATCGATATTGATAATCGTAACAGGTCTTGGTGCAACAGTAGGATTAAAGGTACAACATGTCCCAAAAAATGCAGCGATCGCTGCGTTAATTACTGGGTGTTTCATCGCTAGCTATTCAATGGTTGACGGATACGGAGGGCGCGTTGGCCAAAGTCCCGTTGCCTATTATTGCTGGTTGTCCATCATAAATGGTTTAATCTTTTTGCTATATGCTCGAATTGTTTCACCACGAATTCTGCCAAATTTACTGAGCGACGCTAAAGGTATATTTTGGGTGGGAGGAGGCGCTTCCCTAGTAGCTTACGCAATGGTAATGTGGGCCTTTTCGAAGGCTCCAATTGCAGTCGTTATGGCTATGCGCGAAACATCAATCTTATTTGCTATTCTTATAGGGTTCTTTTTCCTTAAAGAAAAATTAACCCTTCCAAAAATAATAGGAACATTCATCACGCTTGCAGGAGTAATTCTTCTTAGGGTTGCCTAGTGTTACAAAACAGAGGTTATAGAAGGATTAATATACTTCTTCATTATGAATGGTGTAATTCTTGCCATCCAGCAGAATAATGCCATATCCCGATTTTTCACCTGAAGCATATTCTACTCTATCAGCTTTGAACTTTAAGACCATTTGTTGATTTACGCTTTTGAATGTAGAGAAATTATATCCTTCATAAAGACCACTTATATTTCTATGTATGTGTCCAGATATCAGATGATGTACATTATCGAAACTTTTTATGGATGAAAAAAAATCATGAGAATTTTTTAGTCTTAGTCGGTCCATGGCTTGCATTCCCGTCGTAAAAGCTGGATGGTGCATAAACAAAATTACTTTTTTATTAGCCGCTTCTTTTAGTTTTCCAGCCAACCATTCGAGTCTCTTTTGACATAAGTAACCACAGCTAATTGGAATGTCATCGTAAGGATCTTTAAGTGTATCTAAAAATATAAAATCAAAATATTCATAAGACTCATTACTTTGTAAAAATCCATTATGATCTGGTCTATAGTCAGGGAATATATCGAGGAAGTTTTCTCGGTTATCGTGATTACCAAGCATAAATTTAATCGGTTTATCAATTGTCGAGACCAAATTTCTTAAGGCTTTATATTCGTCAGTTTTACCACTATTTGCTAAGTCGCCTGTAAAGACTAACGTATCAAAATCGTTATGATTGCTTTGTAGGTGCGCTATCGCCTCCTCAAGTTTTTGTGACGAATTTTCTAAAGTTTCATCAGTAGCAGAATTTAAGTGAATATCCGAAAAGACTATGATTTTTTTCATTATTAGCTCTAGTAAAAATTTACTGGTCTAAATGATCGCTCCTCTGACCTTTGCAGAGACCCATTCAGAAATAAAAACAGTAACCAAAATGACGAGAAGGATTGTAGAGACCTGCGTCCATGCGAGAGTATTGATGGATCCATTTAACTGGAGACCAATACCACCCGCTCCAACAAGACCTAAAATAGTGGATTCCCGAATGTTTATATCCCATCGGTATATGCCTACGCCCGCTATAGTTGGTAAAACCTGAGGTAAAATGCCATACGTCATTTGCTGAATGTTGCTAGCCCCAGTTGCTTTTACCGCTTCGACTTGTGACTCATCTATTTCCTCTATCGATTCGTATAATAATTTCGCACAAAACCCTATCGATCGAAGTCCGATAGCAATCGTGCCTGCCAAAACACCGGGCCCCAATATGAAAACGAGCATTAATGCCCAAATAAGAGAATTAACAGATCGAGAGGAAACAATAATAAATAACGCTATTGCCCTAACAGAGTTATGAGGTGTCGTGTTTCGCGCTGCACAAAATGCAACAGGAACAGCAATTGTCATCGCAATAATAGTTCCTAAAGTTGCAATATTTATTGTATCCCAAACGGGAACAAGTAGCTCTGTAATATAAGACCATTTAGGAGGTATCATGCGGCTGCCGATATCTGCCGCCTGTCTTGGTGCATCCTGAACAAAAAACCATACTGTTTTTTCAGAAATAACACTCCAAGCAAATAGAACAATTGAAATTCCGACTAACCATCCAAGCCAAATTCCAATTTGCTTCTTTGTTGTTCTTCTCCTCCATTCGATGTCGTTTCCACTGTTAATTACAACCATCACTGCACCCATTTTCTTAAATAACTGGATGCATATTCCAATACCATCACGATGAGGATAATTATTAATAGGATTGCTGCTGCTGTATCAAACTCATAGCGAGAAAAAGCTGTGTTCAAAGTGGCACCAATACCACCTCCACCAACTATTCCTACGACAGCAGACTCCCTGAAGTTAATATCGAGTCGATAGACGGAAAGCCCAATCATTCTTGGCATGACCTGAGGCTGTATTGCGTAATTAATCCATTGGAACCAGTTTGCACCAGTGGCCTTGACAGCTTCGGCTTGGGACTCGCTACTATTTTCAATATCTTCCGCTAACAGTTTCGCAAAAAACCCGATAGTTCCCAGACTTAGCGCTATAAATCCCGCAAAAGGTCCAAAACCAAAAAGCTTAACCGCAAAAATGGCCAGTATAATTTCAGGAAAGGTACGGGATCCAGCAATTATAGACCGACATGTAATATATACCCAGAAAGGAGCTAAATTTCGCGCAGCCCCTAGTCCAATTGGAACCGATAGCGCAATTCCAGCAACCGTTGAAATAATAGCCATCCAGATGCTTTCTAAAATACCATCCCAAACAACGCCTCTGTTGTCAGCAAAATTTGGGGGAAAGAAAGAGGCTATAAAGCGTTGACCCCTCGGAATACCCTCCATTAGCCTCTGAGGATTTATTTCCATTGATGCGATAGCCGCAATTAAATAAATAATTGCTCCAAGAATTATTCCCCATCTTAGTAAGCTATTTGAGATAAAAGGGGGTTTGTCCCATACGGTTGGATAGTGGCGCTCTTGTTTATCACTCAAGGAGCTCACTCTTCTTCATCCTCTTCATCAACTTTTTCTATAGTTGCTGTCCAGTCTTCTTCCCCATAAATTTGTGTGAGTACTTCAGGTGTTAAGCCCTCTGGCTTGCCATCATAAACCACCTCACCGTTTGCTAAGCCAACAATTCTCTGAGCAAACATTTGTGCTAATAACACGTCGTGAATATTTATAATTGCTGTTAACCCTCTCTCGGAACAGAGCTCATTGATTAATCGCATTATTTGTCGAGATGTTTTAGGATCGAGACTAGCCGTAGGCTCGTCTACTAATAATAGATCTGGGTCCTGTATAAGAGCGCGACAAATTCCGACCCGTTGTCTTTGCCCTCCAGATAATTCATCAGCGCGCTTGTCGGCCATTTCAAGCAAACCGACTCTATCTAAAAGTCTAAACGCCTCTTTGATATCATCCTTTGGGAATTTCCTGAAATAACTACGCCAGAAACCTACATACCCTAGGCGTCCGGACAATACGTTTTCCATTACGGTCAAGCGCTCAACTAACGCATATTCTTGAAAAATCATTCCCATTTTCCGTCTGGACTTTCTAAGTCCCCTAGAAGAGAGTTTAGTAAGATTTATGTCGTTTAGCGTAGCACTGCCTGACGTTGGTTCAACTAGTCTATTGACACAGCGAATAAGGGTTGATTTTCCTGCACCTGAAGGTCCAATTAGCGCTAGAACCTGTGCATCAGGTATTTCAAGATCTACTTGGTTTAGGGCTAAGTCACCAGTGTCGTATCTTTTTGTTAAAGCGCTAAGTTTTAGCATTGGCCTACATGTCCCTATAAAGCCAGGCGCTCCTTAAAGAGCGCCTGTAAAACTGAGTGTAAATTATGTTACTTGCAGTCGTAACTTACACCATTGGCCTTGTCAATCTGCCTGATAACAGCCCAGTCATTCATATGCCGAATTCCTATAAAACGGTCTGCTTTTGCAAATTCTTTTTTATAAAGTGGGTCACTATCGAATTCCCATGTAAAGAAGGCAGTCTTTATTTTAGCCGTTAGCTCAGGATGAAGATTATGCGCATGCCCGTAACCAGTAGTTGGGAATGTTGGCGAACGATAAACAGCTCTTAGTTTACCTTTCTCAATAACGCCACGTCTTTCCATCCGTTGTAAAACGGAGTTGGCCACTGAAGCAATTTCATAATCCCCGTTATATACACCTAAAATAGAATTATCATGTTTCCCAGAAAATGTAGGAGTGAAGTCTCTGTCTGCAATTAAATCAAACTCACCTTTAAGGATAGCAGAAGGGGCTTTGAACCCAGAGTTTGAAGTAGGTGAGGTAAAAGCTAGTGTCTTACCCTTAATCTCTGATGGAGATTGGATTGGGCTATCATCCTTAACAATAATTTCCATTTCATAACCATAGGACCCATCATTTTTTGCGTGCATTGCAAAAGGAACAAAACCTGCACAACTAACAGCTATAGGGTTTGATCCTGTGTTAAAACCCGCCACGTGTAAACGACCTGATCGCATAGCTTCTAACTGAGCGGCATTTGATTCGACAGGAAAGAAAACAACTTTTCTCTCTGTATGTTTTTCAAGATGCTCTACAAATTTTTTCCATATATTGGCATAAACGGCTGGGTCCTCCACCGGTGTATACGTAAAGATTATTGTCTTTGGATCAACCCAGTCTTTAGGGTCCAAAGGAAGGTCGGCAACTTGGTCAAAATTTCTATCACAATACGCCTTGTCTAAAGTACCTCGATTACAATCTTCGGAAAAAGCAGAATACGCACTCAAAAATGAGGCTAGTACCATTAAAATAAAAGTCCTAAAAAAATTTGTCATTATTTTCTCCCAGGTAAGCAGTGTTTAATACATCTTAAGTGAATAGTAAATTTGACTTAGCGTCAATCTATTATCCTCTTTTTATATTCGATATTTAAATTAATAATATGACAGAAAAATATCATTTTTATGAAAGAAAGTATTTGAAGAAGTTTATTTTTTTCTCGAACTAAACTACATTTGTAATGATTAGAAACCTTTATTGCTATTGAATTAGAAGAAATTTAAGAAGTTGAAGAAACTATCCTTTATACGGCACGCTAAATCAGATTGGACCTCTCCACTGGTGTCTGATCACGACCGTAGATTGGCAGAAAGAGGGCAAAGAGCGTCAACAATTATGCGAGATTTCTTTGAAACCACGAATAAGAATTTCGATAGTGTATTCTCATCAACCGCCTTAAGAGCAGTGGAGACAATTGAGATCATTAAACCTTCCATTAAGGATACAGAGATAATGTATAAAAAAGATCTCTATACTTTTGACGATCATATGATGTTGGAGTTCATATCCAAAATAACAGATGACATATCATCAGTACTTATTGTTGGGCATAATCCCGCTATACAAGAGACGGTTCTGCGTCTCTCAGACTCCGATCAAAACTCGAATTTACTGAGTAGAGTCGAACACAAGTATCCTACTGCCGCTTTTTGTACTCTTACGTCCACAATAGAAAATTGGGCACACGCCGGCGATACGATGTTCAAGATTCAAGAATTCATTTGCCCAAAGGAACTATAGAATAGCTTTATTAGAGCTCTATTGGGCTCATAACTTCAGGCTCAACAACTATGTTTGAGCCCAGTTCTTCTGTTAGAACATCAGCATTTTGTTCGAGAAGAGGAAATGTTTTGTAATGACAGGGGATTAGTTTCTCAAAGTTAAAATATTTTTTTGCTGCATAGGCTGCCCTTTTCATATCCATAGTGAAGTGTCCACCACAGGATAGAATGCCAATATTTGGTTTGTGAAGGTCGTTAATTATTTCCATGTCAGCCATGACGTCGGTATCCCCAGAAAAATAAATTGTGTTATTTTCACCCTCAATTACAAAGCCAGCTTCAGCACCAGTGTACATTATCTGGCCATTTTTCATCATAGATGAGCTGTGAACAGCATTTACCATAGTAACTTTAACGTTTCCAAGATTAACAGTTCCACCTTTATTAAATCCAGTTGTAGTTACTCCTTCACTCTCTTCCCAATACGACATTAGATCTGCTATTCCATAAATGGGGGCATTAGTTTCTTTAGCTATTTCTATAGTATCATTCGTATGGTCAAAGTGTCCGTGAGAGATAAGAATATCAGTTATGCCGTGTAATGCTTCTTGTCTTTTTTCCGTGGGGAATAATGGGTTGCCATTCAACCAAGGATCTATAAGCATAACCCGATCTTCAATTTCTATTCTAAAGCTTCCATGCCCTAGCCAAATAATTTTCATATTAATCTCCTAATAATTTCGCGCTTTCAATAGATCCGTTAGCCAATCTGGATCCATTTCGGGCACGGAGGATAGTAGTAATTCTGTATATTCTGGATGTGGTGGTGAAAATATTTCACTTTTTAAACCCTGTTCAACAACTTCTCCTTCATTCATAACGACAACCTCGTCTGATATTGCCTTAACCGTAGCGATGTCATGAGTTATGAAAATATAGGAGAGATTTAAGTCTTTCTGCAAGCGTCCTAAAAGCTTAAGAATTCCCTCTTGGACGATCTGATCCAATGCTGAAGTCACCTCATCGCATATTACTACCTCTGGATTAGCAGCTAAAGCCCTTGCTATACATATGCGTTGTTTTTGCCCCCCAGATAGTTCACTTGGATATCTGTCTATAAAACTTTCATCCAGATCTATTTGCTCTAAGAGTTCAATTACTCTTTTTCGTAAATTAGCACCCGTTAAGCCAGCAAAAAAGCTAGCAGGCCGACTGATAATATCATAAACGGTCTGCTTAGGGTTCATTGCAACATCAGCCATCTGATAGATCATTTGAATTTTTTGAAGTTGGTCTTTAGTTCTTCCCTTCAGAGATGGAGGCAATTCACGATTTTTGAATTTTACAGAACCTATTTTTGGCTCCAGTAATCCAGTAATCACGCGGGCCACCGTTGATTTCCCTGACCCACTTTCACCGACCAATGCCACCGTCCGGCCCAAGGGCAATTTTATATTAATATTTTTCAATACATGAAAACTTCCATAGAACGCATCTACATTTTTAACCTCTAAAATAATGTCTTTACTTTTTTTCTCAGGCTTTTGAATAGATCGAACAGACCAAAGGCTTTTTGTATAATCTTCTTTTGGAGACTTTAACATTTTTCGTGTCATTGCTTCCTCAACTTCTTCACCGTATCTCAAAACCTTAATTCTATCCGCCATTTGCGCAACGACGGAAAGGTCATGTGTTATATATATTGCTGCCGTGCCATAGGTTTTAACGATATCACGCATTGCGGCAAGAACCTCAACTTGGGTAGTTACATCTAGTGCAGTGGTAGGCTCATCAAACACAATTAAATCAGGATTAGGTGACATAGCCATAGCCGTCATTATTCGCTGAAGCTGCCCACCCGAGACTTGGTGTGGATATCTTTCACCAATAGTTTCTGGATTGGGCAGATTAAGAGCATCATAAAGAGCGCGTGCCTCATCAAATGCCTCATTTTGCTTTTTTAGGCCAGCCCTGATCGTTGACTCAGTAGTTTGATTAATTAAACGATGAGCTGGATTGAATGAAGCGGCAGCTGATTGAGCTACGTACGTCATTCTATTGCCCCAATACTTTCTTTTTTCTGAGTCAGTACGCTTTGTAAGATCAACACCGTCAAAATTAATTTGACCTCCTGTAATACGACATCCAGGTTGTGTATAGCCCATGGCTGCGAGACCCAGCGTGGACTTTCCAGCTCCAGACTCACCAATCAGTCCGAGCACCTCTCCTCTTTTAAGCTCTAAATTCACTCCCTTAATGATTTTATGCCATCTTTCATCGGAAAAACCTTCAATCTTTAAGTCTTTGATTTGAAGCAGAGTAGTATTGTCTTTTTTATTTTTCATCTTTAATTCCACTGGTTTTATGTAAAAACCAATCAACCACAAAATTGACGGCTACTGTAAGAAGAGCAATTGCTGCAGCGGGTAAAAGTGGTGTCATCGCTGCCTTTAAATCATATTGGGCAAACTGTATGAGAGAAGCATTTTCTCTAACCATGGAACCCCAATCCGCAGTTGGTGGTTGAATGCCAACTCCTAAAAAAGAGAGCGCAGCAATGGATAGGAATACAAAGCAAAAACGAAGACCAAACTCCGCTATCAAAGGCGGAAGAATGTTTGGTAAAATTTCCTTTCGCATCACCCAGCTTATATTTTCTCCACGCAATTTAGCAACCTCTACATAATCCATAACGACAACATTAAGAGAAACTGCTCTCGTAAGGCGAAAGACGCGCGTAGAATCCAACACTGCGATTATTATGATCAAGTTTATAATTGTAGACCCGAAGATGGATAATAAAACCAATGCAAAAATGAGCTGAGGGATAGCCATTAAAACATCTACTGTTCTACTCAAAAAAAGATCCAGATAAGATCTATTAATAGCAGCAGCCAATCCCAATGCACCTCCTATTAAAAAAGCAAGAATTGTTGTAGCAAAAGCAACACCAACAGTATTTCGTGCCCCGAATATCAGTCTTGAAAATATATCGCGACCGATCTGGTCGGTTCCAAATATATGATTTGCACTCCAAGGTGCGTAAGGCTCAGGAAAGACTTCAGCCTCTCCATAAGGTGCTATTAGGGGAGCAAAAATAGCCAACCCTACAAAAACAATTATTATAAAAATGCCAAATTTTGCGGTAAGTGGAGCTTTATTAAGTTCAATCTTTAGTCTTGTGAAAGTTGAACGGCTCTCTAGAACGGAGCCCACTTCGCCAGCAGCGGAATATGTGTTGGTATCTTTATTCATTTAGGATGCAGTAATCTTGGGTTAGTAACTATACCGATTATATCTGCTATAAGGTTTAATAGAATGTACGTAACAGCGAAGATAAGAGCACATCCCTGTACAACAGGTATGTCACGTGTCCTTACAGCATCTACCATCAATTGACCAACGCCAGGGTATACAAAAACGACCTCTACGACCACCACGCCTACAACAAGATACGCTAGATTGAAGGCTATTACAGTTGCGATAGGAGCCCAAGCATTGGGTAACGCATGTTTAAGAATAATTTCTGTTTGAGAGGCGCCTGATAGTTTGGCCATCTGAATGTAAGGACTAGCAAGTAAGTTTATTATCGCTGCTCGTGTCATTCTCATCATGTGAGCGACGATCACTAATGTTAACGTGAAAGCAGGTAGCGCTGTGCGGTAAATTCTTTCACCAAAATTTGTATCAGGATCAACGTTTGCCAGAGATGGAAATATCTGATTAAGCGAGGCAAAAAATAAAATCAAGATGTAAGCAACAAAGAATTCAGGAAATGAAATTGTTGTCAATGTGGCTGTGTTAACAGACCTGTCAAAAAACGAGTTGCGGTAGAGGGCCGTTAATATCCCTAATATTAAAGATAGAGGAACGGCAATAAGAGCTGCCATTGAAGCCAGAAACAGTGTATTCCATAATCTTGGAGCGATTTTATCTACCACTTCAGCGGATCTGTCGGCGCCAGAAGCATTACGTCCAGAAAAAGACGTTCCAAGATCCCCTTGTATTGCACCTAGTGCCCAGTCGAAGTATCGAATATATGCAGGTTTATCAAGTCCTAATTCCTGTCGGAAAGCAGCCACTGTTTCGGGTAATGCTGCTTGACCCAGTATTGCTTGTCCGAAGTCTCCGGGAAGCATTTCAATTGCTGAGAAAATGATTATAGAAACGAAGAAAAGGGTGGCCAAGCCCAACCCCAAACGCTCAAGAACTGTTTTAACTACAGGATGCAAAGAAATATCTATTTTTTTAGAAGGGCAGATAATTCTGCCCTTCCTATTTAAATTAACCTTTAAATATTATGCAAACCACCAACGCTCAACACACTTGGCGCCATCGCTATCCCAGTTGGCTGCTATTTTGCCATGGGCAATTTTCTTGCTGTTTGCGCTTACGTAACTGTTAAAGAGAGGGCAGAGCAATCCGCCATCATCATAAATTAAACGCTGGCATTCATAAAGAATATCCCGCTTCTTGCTCTCATCGAGTTCTTTCCTAGCGTCTTTAACAAGTTGATTAAACTTAACAGCAGAGTCGGTTGTTTTCCACATTGTGTCATTCCATTTTGACTCGGCGACATAAGCGGCTGAGAACATCATAGTCTCAGCGGGTCGTCCACCCCAGTAACATGCACACCAGCCTTTTGCGTCATTATTCCACACATTAGACCAATATCCATCGTTAGGCTCACGGATCACTTCGATGTCAATTCCAGCTTTTTTCGCAGAGTTTGCCATTAATTGGGCAGCATCTACTGCACCAGCGAATGCGGCATCAGCGGCTGATAATTGTATTTTTCCGGAGTGACCTGATTTTTTGTAGTGAAAAGCCGCTTTATCAGCATCAAATTCTCTTTGAGGTAAGTCCGAGTTATGGAAATAATTCGCAGTACCGATTGGAATATCGTTACCTACTGCTCCATAACCAAGAAGGATCTTGTCAACAAGCTCTTGACGATCCACAGCCCATTTCAAGGCCATCCTCAAGTCGTAATCACCAAAAGGATCAACATTTAGTCGCATTGGAAAGGTATAGTGAGCCGTTCCTGTTGCCTGCATAATGTTTATATTTGGGTTACGCTTCATTAAATTGATAGTTTTTAGATCAACTCTATCCATCGCATCAATTTCACCACTTATCAAAGCAGTTTGTCTAGCATTTGGGTCAACAATCGATAATAATTCGACCTCATCAAAGTGTGCTGCACCTTCTTTCCAGTAATTTGGATTTCTCTTCAATACAGACTTTACGCCTGGTTCGAAGGATTGAACGATGTATCCACCTGTACCAACTCCTGAGGTCATATCACCAGCAGGCCTGATAGAGATGTGATAGTCACTTACAATGTAAGGGAAGTCAGTATCAGGACTGTCTAATTCCATTATTACTTTGTATTTTCCATCAGCTTTTATACTCTTTACAGGTGATAGTGATCCCTTTGCAGCAGAAGTTGACTTTTCGCCCATATGATGCTCGTAAGACGCTAAAACATCTTCTGATGTCATTGTTTTTCCGTTGTGAAATTCAACACCTTTTCTTAAGTTAAATACCCAAGTTTTACCATCATCTGACTCAAAGGTTTCAGCTAATTCGCCAACAAGCTTTCCTTCATTATTGATTTCGGTTAGATGATTTCCAAAGGTGTACCCATTCACAAGAGTAAAATGGTTTTCCGATGTTCCTGAGTCGAGCGTATCTGTAGTCGAGCCGTGCCCTAAACCCATTCTAAATTTTCCACCTTTCTTTGGTGTTGCCGCAATTGCATCACTAGCCAATGACAAGGCTGTTGGTATTGCTATACCCGCAGCGATTGCCGATGTCATAAACTGTCGTCGATCAATTGCTCCAAGCGTCAATTTCTCTTGTTGAGCTTTTATGAATTTATCTTTCACTTTAATTTCTCCCCTAAATTTTTGAGTAAATCGATCCGTTATGGAAAGATTTTTTTAATTTATTGTAAAGATTAGGTTAAATGTTAAGTAACAATTTACACTATGACAAGAGAAAACATTACTATTTCAAAGATTGACCCTACGTAACCTGAGATTGAAAATGAGCCCAAAATACGAAAAGTTGTTCGATGAAGAAATAAAAGAATTTATACGTATTTCTGAAACTTTCGCACAAGAACATGTAGGGGACTCAGTAGAAAAGCTACGGCAAAACTATAATGAAATGGTGAAACATTTTAGACAAGTTAGACCTCCAAACGTACAAGTTGAAGATAAAAAAGTAGCCTTCAAAGAGAGGTCTTTGATATATCGACAGTACTCTAAGGGCACCGACAATAAGTCTGATCTCATATATTTCCATGGGGGAGGGTTTGTTGTCGGGGGACTTGAAAGTCATGACGATATATGTGCTGAAATTTGTGAAAGCACAGGGTGTAACGTTTTCTCATTAGACTATTCACTTGCTCCAGAAGTTACATACCCAGAGTTTTTTCTAGACGCCATTCGTTTTTATTACTTTATTAAAAATCCTGAGAGACGACTAATTTTGGTTGGCGATAGTGCGGGAGGCACTTTAGCAGGTTTTGTGGCAAACAAGGTTAGAAATGTTTCAATTCGCCCAGAAGCCCAAGTGCTCATCTATCCTGATTTGGCTGGTGAGATCAGTGGAGCTAATAAGAGAAGGTTTTATGATGCGCCGCTTTTAACACAAGATGATATAGATTTTTATCATAAATGTGCTGGCCTTCCATTAAAAATGGGACTTCATGATCTCATTAGAAATTTTGATAATGATAATATGCCTAAGACATTACTGGTCAGTGCTGAAATAGACCCTTTAGCGGATGATTGTCAGTCTTATGTAGAAAGTCTAAAGCAATACGGATGCGATATAACTTATCTAGAAGGCTTAGGTTTGCCCCATGGTTTTCTTAGAGCACGTCATTTATCCAAAAAAGCCAGAATGATTTTTGATGAGATTATAAGATTTATAAATCAAACAATATAAAAAAGGCTCAGTAATCATAGATTGGATTTGTCCAAGCCTTCTTTCCCTTATTATCAATGATGGTAATTCTTAGCCATTTTTCTTGGGGAAGTAGTCCTAAATTAAAAACCGCAGACTCCATAGAAGTTTTATTCTTATATATGCTTGCTGATCCGTATCCACTAACAATAATTTTTTCAACAGGCGAGCATAACACCTCCAATCGACCATTTTGGATTTTGATATTCTTGAAATCAGGACCTTGAGATGAATAGTAGTGACCGTTTTTAAGGGCTTCAAGTATCGCCTCTTCGCTATTAATCTCTGACTTTACCATAACCCAGCCACCAAACGCATCATCGATATGAAAATGGGAGTCGTCTGTGGCTATGATATTAAGTTCTTTCCCATAGTTAAGAATCTGATCCAGTACTGCGACCCCGGACCCTCTGTCACATTCAATAGCACAGCTATGATTATAAATCTCTATAGCGTGCGCTTTGTTGATATTAAGTGTGTCTTTGAGCGTCATTCCATTCCATTCTGGGTGTGTAAGTGACACAAAGGCACCCGCATCGAAAAGACGTGAGCTCAGGTTTTCAATATTCTCTGATTTAGTGTTTATCAAAAAGTTAGGTTGGTCAGGTGGTTTAAACTTGTCATTCAAACCCAAAGCGAGCAAATGCCAAAGTTCTCCATTTTCCATCTTGCTTGTATGTAACTCAGCTCCAGGTATAACTGTAAAATTTTTTATCTTTAATTCAGGTGATGTTATCGGATAGTTAAACATTTTGAGGAAGTGGTCTGTTATAGAGATAAAGTCATACCCTTTTTCAATATATGCGTTACAAACATCTTCTGGCGTTAGCTTTCCGTCGGAGTAATTGCTGTGCCCATGCAGATTACCTTTAAAAAAGTTTCCCTTATTACTAAAAAATTCAAACGGCATAGAGCTGATCTCCCTTTTTATCAGACACCAATAACAACGATAAATCATCAAAAAATTTATCTTCTCAATAATTTGGCAAACTTAAAATAAGAAACTTTACCAATGTCACTCGTATTATTGTAATTTGATCCCCTTCTATTAGTGCTTGCAATTGGACTAAAATCTTTGTGTTATGATTTTATGATAGATATTGCTTCCAGAGTATATAACCATAATTGGAAAATTGATCCAATAGTGCGGTCTTTACTGGATATAGACTTTTACAAATTATTAATGGCTCAATTTGTTTTGAGAAATGCGCCTAACGTAACCGTTAAGTTTTCCGTTTTAAATAGATCAAGTAAAATACTCCTCGCAAACGTAATAGATGAAGAAGAATTAAGGGAGCAATTGAACCATATAAGAGATTTATCCTTAAGTAAGGGAGAGTCTACTTGGTTAAGAGGAAATTTATTCTATGGAAAGCGTGCTATATTTCGACCATCATTTATTGATTGGTTAGAAAAACTAAAGTTACCAGAATATGAGATCAGAAAAAAAGATGGGCAGTTTGAAATTAGTTTCGAAGGGCCATGGGCCGAGGTTATGTTTTGGGAGGTTCCAGTTTTATCCGTACTGACAGAGTTGAGATCTAAAGCTGTTTTAAAGAATATGGGGCGTTTCGAGTTACAGGTTCTTTATGCTAGGGCGATGACAAAGCTGTGGGAAAAAATAGAGCAGTTGAAGCCTTTCGATGGCATGAGAATAGCTGACTTTGGAACTAGAAGGCGGCATAGTTTTCTCTGGCAAGATTGGTGTGTGCAGGCAATGTGTGAAGGCATGGGGTCAAAGTTTATTGGTACCTCGAATTGCCTCATCGCTATGCGACGTGAGCTTGAAGCTATAGGAACCAATGCCCATGAGCTACCCATGATCTTTTCAGCTTTGGCAAAAACAGAGACAGAACTAAAACAAGCTCCGTATAAGGTTTTAGAGGATTGGCATGAAGAGCATGATGGGAATTTAAGGGTTATATTACCTGATACGTATGGCACCCAAAATTTTTTAAATAATGCGCCTGACTGGCTTGCTTCATGGACCGGAGTAAGAATCGACTCAGGTGATCCTGTGTTGGGAGCCCAGTGTGCCATTGACTGGTGGCAAAACAAGGGTGAAGATACCAAAGAAAAATTGATAATTTTTTCAGATGGACTGGACACAAAAAAAATTATTGAGCTTTATAAAAAATTTAACCAAAGGGTCCAAATAGGTTTCGGCTGGGGAACTTTATTAACAAATGATTTTAGAGGTTTGATTGATAATGGGGCATTGGATCCCTTTTCATTGGTCTGTAAAGCTGTTTCTGCCAATGGACAACCGACCGTGAAATTGTCAGACAATTCTAATAAGGCAATGGGACCAGAAAATAAAATAAAACAATACAAAAAAACTTTTGGATTATCTGAACAGAGTAAAGAAACTTTAATTGTCTGATTTATCCACCTTTTTTAATGATGATATCTCGAGTTATTTTATTTTCCTAACAGCTGCTGTTTTTTTAATTGCTGGAATAGTTAAGGGTAGCATAGGGATGGGACTACCTATCGTTTCAATAACACTTCTTAGCCTTTATACCTCACCGAGACTTGCAATGATGATGATAATTATACCAACGTTGGTTACGAACTTTTTACAGTATTATAGGTCAACTGATAAGGTTGATATGGTTTTTTCAAATAAATATCTGTTGGTATCCCTTTTTGTTTGTACTTTCAGTTTCAGTTATTTTTCATTTTCATTAGAGCAGAAAACACTTTCCTTTTTACTGGGCTTAATGATTTTCATTTTTATAATTTATCGCTGGACGGGCTTTTCTTTATCTTTTGGTCTAGGGTTTGATAAAATAATACAAGTTGTATCAGGAGCCATTATAGGTACAGCCGCAGGGTTCACCCATGTTTGGGCGCCAACAATTGCTATACTTCTTCTTATAAGGAAAGCCAACAAAGACCAATTCGTTGGTCTTACAGGTCTTTACATATTCGTTGGCTCACTCGGACTTTTTTCTACTCACTATTTCTTCGAATTATTGGATAGCCAAACCTTAATACTGTCTACTTTAATGATATTTCCTTCGGTTTTTGGGTTTTTAATAGGAGAAAAAATAAGATCATTCATATCCGAGAAGTTGTTTGAAACGTTTCTTATGATTTTTCTACTTTTTGCTTCTATTAATCTTTTGTATAAATCAGATTTTTTCCCATTATATTAAAACGTTCGGTAAGTCTTGATTTTCGTTTTTAAACCAAACAGGAATAGGTAAATTTCTTTCTTTTAGAAATTCAATATTAAAAAGTTTGGATTTATATCTCTGGCTATGATCACACAGTATCGTAACAATGGTGTGGCCGGGTCCAAGCTCTTTGCCCATTTTAATCGCTCCACAGATGTTTATCCCAGATGATGTGCCAAGGCTCAGACCCTCTTCAATTATAAGAGAGTAAATGATTTTTAGCGCTTCATCATCTTTAATATTATAGCTGAAGTCAGGTTTTAGACCCTCTAAATTTTTAGTAATACGTCCTTGACCAATACCCTCAGTAATTGATGAACCTTCAGATTTTAAAATTCCATCAGTATAATGTTTGAAGAGAGCTGATCCGTCGGGATCAGCCAATCCAATTTTTATATTGGAGTTTCTCTGTTTCAATCCAATGCTAACACCTGCTAAGGTTCCTCCGGTTCCAACAGAACAGATAAAACCGTCAATCTTTCCATTTGTTTGCTCAAAAATTTCCTGACTTGTATTTTTGATATGTGCTTTTCTATTGTTTAAGTTATCAAATTGATTTGCCCAAAAAGCGCCTGTCTTTGAAACCTTATTTAACTCAGAGGCTAATCGTTCGGAGTATCTGATATAATTATTTGGGTCGCTATATGGCTTTGCAGGTACCTCTACCAATTTAGCACCTAGCATTTTCAAGGCTTCTTTTTTTTCTTCCGATTGTGTTTCTGGTATGACTATTACCGATTTAAAACCATAGAAACTAGCTACGAGAGAAAGACCAATCCCCGTATTCCCCGCTGTTCCTTCAACTATTGATCCACCTGGACCAATATCTTTAGAGGCAATTGCTTGTTTTATTATTTCCAAGGCGGCTCTATCTTTGACCGATTGTCCTGGGTTTAAAAATTCTGCTTTACCAAAAATATTACAACCAGTTTCTTCTGATGCCTTTTCAAGTTTTATAAGAGGTGTATTACCGATGAGGTCTACAACTTGTCTTTTCATCAAACCCAAACTCCCATATTTTTATAAAATATACAAATCATTACATATTATTTTTAAACTGTTATTCGTGACTTTTTTACTATAACAAGTTATAGTAATTTACAAGAGGTAGAGATGACAGATCCACAGGCAGAAACTGAAAATTACGGTGCAGAGTCCATTAAAGTTTTAAAGGGGCTTGAGGCAGTTAGAAAGAGGCCCGGTATGTATATCGGGGATACAGACGATGGATCTGGTCTTCATCATATGGTCTATGAAGTGGTAGATAATGGTATTGATGAAGCTCTTGCAGGACATTGTGACAAAGTGACAGTTACCCTTTATCCAGACAATTCTGTAGCAGTTTCAGATAATGGGCGAGGCATCCCCACAGAAACTCATCAAGAAGAGGGTATTTCTGCAGCAGAAGTTATAATGACACAACTTCATGCGGGAGGTAAGTTTGACCAAAATTCATATAAGGTTTCGGGTGGTTTACATGGGGTAGGGGTCTCTGTGGTTAATGCATTGTCATCTAAGCTTGAACTAAGGATATGGAGAGACAATTCTGAGCACCATGTTGAGTTTAATAATGGGGAAACAATAAGTCCTTTAAAAAAGATAGGGCCAGCAGGAGACAAAAAAGGGACAGAAGTAAGGTTTTGGGCGTCAGAAGAAACATTCTCAAATATACAATATGAATTCAAAACTTTAGAGCAACGTTTGAGAGAGTTGGCTTTTTTGAATTCTGGGGTAACAATAGAATTAGTTGACCTGAGAGAGGAGAAGGAAAAGAGGGTAGTTCTTTCATATGAAGGTGGTGTTAAAGAGTTTGTAAAGTATTTGGATAGATCAAAAGTATCGCTAATCAATGAACCCATTTTTATTTATGGTGAAAAAGATGGAATCTCCCTTGAGGTAGCTCTTTGGTGGAATAACGCATACAACGAATTGGTCCTGCCATTTACAAACAACATACCTCAGGGTGATGGAGGAACTCACTTAGCTGGATTTAGAGGTGCGTTAACAAGAACCGTTAACATGTTCGTAGGGTCGTTTGGGTCAAAAAATAAAGATAAGGTTAGCGTTACAGGTGATGATGCAAGAGAGGGTCTAACCTGCGTTTTATCTGTTAAAGTTCCAGACCCAAAATTTTCGAGTCAAACAAAGGATAAGTTGGTGTCTTCTGAGGTAAGGCCTGTTGTGGAAAGTTTTGTTAATGAAAAATTATCTGAATGGTTTGAAGAAAATCCAAGTGACGCTAAAATTGTGGTAGGTAAAGTAATAGAAGCAGCCATTGCTAGAGAAGCAGCAAGAAAGGCCAGAGAACTAACTAGGAAAAAAAACTCCATAGATGTTGCTAATTTACCAGGAAAACTAGCTGACTGTCAGGAAAAAGATCCGACGAAACGCGAAATTTTTATAGTTGAGGGAGATAGCGCTGGGGGTAGTGCAAAGCAAGGCAGATCTCGAAAGAATCAAGCGGTGCTTCCTCTCAGAGGAAAAATACTGAATGTAGAAAGGGCAAGGCCAGATAAAATGCTATCCAGTCAAGAAATAGGAACTTTGATAACGGCTTTAGGCACTGGGATAGGTAACGATGATTTTGACATTGAAAAATTAAGGTACCATAAAATTATTATAATGACAGATGCTGATGTGGACGGTGCTCATATACGAACCCTGTTGTTAACTTTCTTTTTCCGAAAGATGCCAGAGTTAATCGAAAAAGGACATATTTTTATTGCTGAGCCACCACTATATAAAGTAGCAAAAGGGAAGTCAGAGGTTTACATAAAAGACGATAAGGGCTTAGAGAATTATTTAATGGATGCCGGGGTTCAAGATACTTTTCTTAAGATTACTGATGATTATGTGTTATCCGGAAGAGATCTTTCCGAAGTAGTAATGGACGCTAGTAAATGTATTAAATTATTAGAAAAGGCTGGAGACGATAACATAAAACGAATTTTAGAGCAGGCAACACTCACCGGAGTTATTAATAAGATTAAAAGCCTAGGCGAAGACGTTGATAGTCAAAGAATTCTCTGTCAAAGATTAGACAATATTTCAAAAGAATATGAAAGAGGTTGGAGTAGTAAATTTGAAGGCGGTAATAAATTAGGTTTTTTTCGAACAGTTAGGGGAGTTGAAGAGATTGTAGAAGTTGATCTTATGAAAATTCAAAGTTCTTTAATAGAGGGTTTGGAAAATTTCAGTAGTAAGTTCAAGGAAATTTTTTCTGGAATACCCGTCTTGATTAAAAAAGAAGCCACTGTAGAGCTAGATGGTCCAACCAGCCTTATAAGTGAGATAATAAGAATGGGGGAAAAGGGTATATCTCTTCAGCGTTATAAAGGATTGGGAGAAATGAATGCTGACCAGCTCTGGGAGACAACACTTGACCCTGAGGCAAGAACTTTGTTACGAGTAAAGGTTGACAGAGATAGAACCACGGAAGCTGACGACTTGTTTACCTGTTTAATGGGCGAAGTGGTAGAACCTAGAAAAAACTTTATTCAAGAGCATGCCTTGAGTGTTAAAAATCTTGATTTTTAAATGCTTTTTTTATCTCTATTTAATAGATAAAGCCCAAAAATTATAACCATCACCCCAATCATATCGCTAAGCGTGAGCGTTTCACCTAAAAGAAAATAAGAAATTCCAATCCCAAAGAACGGAACTAAAAAGTGGAAAGAAGAATACTTCACAGCCCCAATCTCTTTTTGTAGATAGAACCAAATTACAGGACCTATAATTCCTGGAAAGGCTGCTATATATATAAAAGTAAATAGAAACGTCAGGTTAAATGAAACGATCCAATTTTCAAAAAAATAGCTTAAAGGAAGAAGGAAAAGACTACCAGCAAGCATTTGCAGCCCAACTACAATAAGTATATTATTTTTGTTAATTTTTATTTTTGTAATTATCAGTGTTGAAAAAGTGGTCGCAAATAATCCCAGTAGGCAGAGTGTAATTCCCAATAGCTCAATTTCTTTTTCAACTCTCTGTAACATTATCAAGAGTACGCCAGCTAGGCCAACAACTAATCCAAATAATCCTAAAAAACTCATTTTAGCTTTGAAAAATACCCATGAAAAAAAAGCTACTGTGAGTGGTAGTATGCTTGCAATTATTACAGAAACATTAGCATCTATTTTTGTCAAAAGCTAAAAATATAAGGCCCAGGTATAGGCCGTTTTGAATTAAACCGAAAGTCGTGATCCATAGAAGAGATTTGCGATCAAAATTAAGGCTCTGACCAAGGTAGGCCCCCAGCATAATCGAGAATAAGCCAGCTGACAAGAACCTTATAAAAAGAAAAAGAAATGGGGGGCAGAATTGAACGGCCATCTTTGCAGAGGGGAAGGCACTAGCCCATATTAGAGCGAAGCCTACCCCAAGCAAGATATGTTTTAACTCCATCTAAATCAATTTTGGACAGATTTTTATTAAGAGTTAATTACGTCTTTCAGAGCTTTTGCAATAGTGACTTTAACTACCCTATCAGCTGGTTTTTTCATTTGCTCGCCTGTAGCAGGATTCCTAACCATTCTCTCAGGTCTGGCTCTACAAAAAAACTTTCCAACACTTGGAACTGTTACTGCGCCTCCTGCGGCTACTTCTTTGGTAATAATACCTGATAATGCATCTAACATTCTGTTTGAAGATGCCTTATCGGAACCTGTCGCGTCTGCTAACGCCGATACAAGCTGTGCCTTTGTCATCGGTTTTTGTGTCATAATGTACCCTTAAAGTTATATTTATATCTAAGAATCAAACCATCTTTTTGACCAAAAATCAAATAATATCAAAAAAAAGCCCACTCGTATTTTACGAGTGGGCTTAGGAGGAGAAACTATTTCTAAAGATTACTTAGAAAAAT
>OCVP010000110.1_pt1 | contig 36738 bp, 33 predicted proteins | sample 1539171 | NCBI WGS metagenome assembly OCVP01 (sample SAMEA51879418, study PRJEB22527) | metagenome
AACAGCAACAGCATTCCGAGGACCAGGCATCCTCTTCCAAAGCGCTTGAATGAAAACAGCAAACCCAACAAAGAAAGCCAGATGAAAACCAGCGGAGGCGCCAGAAACTGCATAATGATAGCTGTTAAAGTCATTCTTCTTTCAGGGCGTGAAATTTTCGAAAAATCTATCCTCTGTCTAACCCAAGCTCAAGTTTCGTAAAATTGAAACTTTGTATGACAAACAATAGAAGGGTTTAAAACACTCTTCCGGATATTGTATGATCAGGAATGCCTCGAGTCAGTGTTATCCTTCCAAGCTACAACCGGAGTCAATCGGTGGGCTTGGCAGTTGAATCGGTATTGAAGCAAAGTTTTCGCGACTTTGAACTCTGTGTGGTTGATGACGGTTCGGAAGACGATACGGTTGAGATTCTGGATTCCATTCCAGGGTCATTTCACACCCTCCGGCTCAAGGAGAATGCTGGTGTAAGTCATGCACGAAATTGCGGAATCCGAAGTACCGACAGTGAATGGATCGCTTTTCTGGATTCCGATGATGTCTGGCATCCTCAAAAGCTGGAGAAGCAAATTGACGCCACCTATGATCGTCCCGAACATCTTCTCCATTTCACTGATGAAATATGGATTCGCAATGGAAAGCGGATCAATCCTAAACTCCGTCACCAAAAACGCGAAGGATGGATCTTTCAGCCCAGTCTAGAACTGTGCCTTATGGCACCCTCAACCGTGATGCTCAAAAGAGAATTGCTGGAACAATGCGGACTTTTTGATGAAGAGTTACCGGTTTGTGAGGATTACGACCTTTGGCTCAGAATCACCGCCCATCATCAAGTATCATTTTTGAATGAAGCATTGATGACCCGCTCCGGAGGACATGCGGATCAACTCTCCAGGAAATATTGGGGAATGGACCGATTCCGCGTCCAATCCCTCAAAAAAATCCTGGCCAATGTCCCTCTCCGAAAGGAAGATGAAATGGCAACAAGACGTGTCCTGAAAAAAAAATGTGAGATATTACTGAATGGATTCCGGAAACGGGGAAAAACCGAAGAAATAAGCTATTATGAATCCCTCATCAAAACACACTGCTAGATTTTTTCAAATCCATCCATGAACCATTCGGAACGGAACCGTGAGTTGCTGAAAAGGATCCAGCAAAAAGCAGAAGCATTGAGGGAAACCCGGGACAGCAACGATCAGTTTGAAACAGAATTGGAAGCCGTTCAGGAAGTTTACGGCCTGAGTGATTCTGAAATGAAGAGGATCACAGAAGAGGCAGCAAGGGAAGTCGATTCAGAAGATCAGTCTCAATCCAACAAAATGGAATTCAATCTTCCCGAACGGTCATTAGGACTTACCGTTTCCACCATTATGCTGGTGATTGCCGGTTTGATCCTTTTCATGGTGACTCCAATCATTGGAGCCCTTTTTCTGGGAGGAATTTTTATCTTCCGTCTACACCGATGAATCGATCAGATTAGGGAAGATTATCAGGAGAAAAACTTTGAATTTAAATGGATTTCATCCAGTGGTCTCTTCGAGAGACGTGCTTTCACTGGAAACCGCAGTATTTTTATCAGGTTTTTCTGAAGAAGCTTTTTCTGGATTTTGAATTTCGTCATACAGCTTCTGCAGCACACTGTTGACCAGTCCATGTGAACTATCATCCACAAAATCCTTACAGAGTTCGATCGCTTCATTGATCACCACCTGGTGGGAGCTTTGTTTGTGGTAACACATTTCAAAGACAGCGAGTCGCAGAATATTTCGTACTACAAAGTTAAGACGGTTTAACTTCCAGCGGTCAAGATTCCTGCGCAGGCTTCGGTCAATCTGTTTCCGGAATGTGAGTGTTCCATCAATCAGTTCCCTTGCAAATTGCTTGGTCTCATCGGTTGTTTCAAGCTGCTCCAAAAAACGGTCGCAATGAAGCATGGATTTGCTTTGGAGCATCTCAGACTGGTAAAGCGCCTGGACAGCGTAGGAACGGGACTGGTGTCGCATCCTGAAGTGATCTGATTTCTTTTAGTTTATCTGAGGATTCAAATCCGGATATTGCCTATGCAATGCCACGTGCAGTTTCTGAACCAATGCCTGATTGTAACCATGTGAGGTCATGTTGGCAACGACCCTGCAACGAAGAGGATACCCCAGAAGGTAAAGATCCCCGATTAAGTCTAGGATTTTGTGCCTTACGAATTCATCTTCAAAACGCAAATCGGTGTTGATCACTTTTCCATCATGAATGATGATATGTGAATTCAAATACCCGCTGCCGACGGTACCTTTTTTCTGCGCCGTTTCAATATTTCCGAAGGTGTTGAAAGAGCGTGCAGGGGCAATGCGTTCAATGAAGGATTCCTTTTCGGGGTTGAAAACACATTCCTGTTCCAGGATCGGTTCGGGGTAATTGACCCGCATGCGAACCTCAAATCCATCGTAGGGTTCCACGTAAAGGTGTTTTTTGTCCTTTTCCGCAAGTCCCACCTGAATGTGTTTGTGGACCACAGCGATCTTCACTTTTTCGTTCTGTTCTTCAACTCCGGCTTCCTGGATCAATCTGCAAAAATCTGCTGCCGAGCCATCAATATTTGGTACTTCCTCATCTACTTTAACCAAGACATTGGTAATGCCTTCCATGTTGAGTGCAGACATCAAATGCTCAATCGTACGAACCCTGCGGTTTTGAGAAGCCAAAACAGTTGAGTTGGCGGTGAAGGTGTGGGTTGCCACAGCATGTTCGTAATTTTCCAGAGAAGTGATATTGCCTTGAATCGAAATCCCATCCAGGGTGCGGAAGATGATTCCGGAGTTTTCCGGAAGCGGACTCAGGATCACTCCTGTGTTCCTACCGCTCATCAAACCTTTTCCGTTGAGAACTACATTTTTCTTCAGGGTTTTCTGGGATATCTCAGAATCTTCCAGGAAAACGGATTCTTCAGGAATCACACGATTGATGATCTTGGCTTCTTCAAGCCGTGTGTCCGATGGCAGTTCATCCAAAACCGGAACACGTTTTCGGGATAAAATGGTTGCAATCTTGTCCAGAATCACTTCCAGATGAAGTGGTTTTTCGAGAAAATCCCGCGCACCGAGTTTGATTGCACTAACAGCGGATTCGATTCCAGCATGCCCGCTCATCATCAAAACCGGAAGGTCGGGATGACTCAACCGAAGGCTTTCCAGCACAGACATGCCGTCCCTTCCGGGAAGCCAGATATCAAGCAGCACCAGCGATGGAGTGATTTCCTTCAGTTGCTGCTCAAAGTGTTCCGCATTGGGCGATGAAACGACCTGATAGCCTTCATCTTTGAGCACCGCTTCAAGGGTTTCCCGAATGGATTGCTCGTCGTCTACAATACAGATCGGGCCGGTTTGTTCCATAGATTGATTTAAAATTGATAGCTTAACTTTTGTCCCACTTTGAGTCCCAAAGCCCTTGCCCGACCTGATTCAATTTCCAGGACAAAATTGGAAGGAAGACGGGGTTCCATGACCTTGGGAGATTCTCCTTCTTGGGGTGGAGGAACATTCTCAGCCAATTCAACAATCCGCTGGTTGTCCAGCCAGATGATGTCAATCGGGAAACGCATGTTCTTCATCCAAAAACTGTGGGGAATTCGTTTTTCGAAAACAAACAGCATCCCCCAACCTTTTTCCAGCTTATCTCTTTTTCCAAGCCCAAGACTTCGCTTCTCCGGAGTATCTGAAACTTCAACAGGAATGGAAACTCCTTTTGGAGTGATAACAGTTGCATGAGCGTAACTGAATTCTTGGGCAAGCGCTTCTTCCGTTATGAAACTGAACAGCAGAAACAAAACTGAAGCAAGGATGATATATGATTTCCCGCAACTCATGCGGCTTCACGAGCAAGCTTCGCGAGGCGTTTTTTCACCATCTTCTGTTTAAGCAAGGGCAGATGATCGATGAAAAGAATGCCCTGGAGATGATCCAATTCATGCTGAATACATATGGAAAGAAGTCCATCTGCTTCCAAAGTCTGGGGATTTCCTTGGAGGTCCTGATATTCGAGTTTGATCGATTCAGATCTTTTCACTTCAGCTCTGAATTCAGTCACGCTCAGACATCCCTCTTCCGAAATAGTTTCTCCGCTTCTTTCAACGATGCGGGGATTGACAAAAACCCTCGGTTCTCGGAGGCTGATATCTTCTTCTCCGCTTTTCAAATCAACAACCACCAGTTGTTTGAGAACGGCCACCTGCACGGCGGCCAAGCCGATTCCCCTTTCTTCATACATGGTCTCGAGCATGTTCTCGGCGAGCTCAGATAATTTTTCGTCAAATTCATCTACCGGGAGAGCTTTCTGCTTCAGCACCGGATCGGGAAAGGTATGAACGGTTAGCAATGCCATCGCGAGCCTCCTGGGTATAAAAAATAGAATCCTGTTCTCAATTTAAACGACGCATCAATGTTGAAAATGACTCAAAACCCTTAAATTGAATAAAAATTTATCAACTCACATTGTAACAACAGGATTGGTAATCACAAATTCAGATATTCTTTAGTTAATTTAACGAGGTCTTCGACAATCCATCAAGAAATTGATTGAAAAAAGCAGACCATTCAGGATCGGGCTGGATCTTCATTTTGACAACCCACAATTGTTTAAGCTGTTGCTGGAAGGATTTAAGTTTGACCGCATCTTTCTCCGTGGTCAGCCAAAAATCATGCGGTGTGTTGTTTCCCTGCTCGATCATGTTTCTTATTGAAGATTCAGAATAATTATGGTGATCCTCAAAACGCATTTCGGCAACAGGACATCCTTCTTCCAATTTCAGCAATTTGGAAAAGCTTTGTGGATTCGCAATTCCACTGCTCAATAGCAGACGCTTCCCCTTTAATTCGGAAGTTTCTTTTTCTTCCTGACCATCCAGGCTAGAAATTTTTTCGATCCGGTAATTGAACTGAAAAACAGGACAATCATCACGTTTGAATTTCAGGAGTGTTTGGGTCACTTCATCAAAGTTCCCTAAATTGGATTTGGTGACGATCACCGCGTCCGCTCGCTCTGCTGATTCAAGAGGTTCACGAAGCGGTCCCAAGGGTAGTAATTGACTATTGCCAAAACCCCGTTCCGCGTCGACCAAAAGCAGATTCAAGTCGCGTTTTATTTTCAGATGCTGATAGGCATCATCCAGAATCAATATTCCAGGGTTATCCCTTTCTTTGGCCACCTCCGCCGCATCCACTCTTGACGCAGAAACATAAACCGGAACTTCAGGGTTTTCTAGGGCCAGCATCGACGGTTCGTCACCAAAAGCATCCACATCAAGATTTGAATTTTCACAAAAACGAACCCGTTGGATTTTTGCTTGAGAACGATTCCGGTAGCCTCTACTGATGATGGCAGGCTTCCATCCTGCCTGTTGAGAGGATTCTGTGAGAAAACCAACCATTGGGGTTTTTCCGGTTCCCCCCACCGTCAGGTTGCCAACGGAAATGACAGGAATTCCGGGATGTGACGATCTCAGTAATTTTTTCCGATAGAAAACCAGTCGCATCCGGACCAGAATTCCGTAAATCCAGCAAAGAAAATTCAGCAGGATTTTTGGAAAACTTGAAATTTCCGGGAAATTGGAACCGGAACCTTGCATTACCTGTTTCAGGAAAGAAGCCTGTAGACGGGCTCGTTTTCCGGAGGCAGATCTTCGTCGACCCGTTCCAGGAAGCCTTGCTGGACCAAAAGATCCAATAACTGATCCGTCTTTTCAGCACTCAATCTTAATTTTAGAAATAGATCGGTTCTACTCAAACGTCCTCCCTGAAGACGGCCTAATTGAAGTGCTTCATGGAGCGGAAGACGCTGATAGGAGCGCCATTGACTCCAGCCGTATGCCATGATTGCCAAACCCAGCAAAACCGATGGAAGCCCTGTTAAAGGAATCGGAACTGGAGAGCCGCTGTCCAGGAGCACTAAGCCACCCAGGATTAAAAAAATATAAGCCTGCCTCCGTTCACCGCGTTTTGATTTCTGATAAGCTTCTTCATCAAAATCTTCGGTTTCCGATCGCTCAGAAAAAATTTTCATTGCTGCACACTGATTTCGGATGACTCTTGAAAACGATTCATGTCAGGCAATCTTTGCTTAGAAAAAGGTTCCAGTCGGGTCGGAGTGACAAATACCAGGACATGATCCAAAGCAGATGTAGATCCTTCGGAACGAAAAAGCCAACCAATAAGAGGAAGATCCTGCAAAAGAGGGATCCCGGACTGGTTCATGGATTCTCGATCTTTGATCAATCCACTGACCAGATAAGGCTCGCCCTGAAGAACCGTGACTTCCGTACTGGCATGCTGACTATTGATCTGCGGAATCCCGTCGACATTGATTCCGGCCATGGGGCTACTGGTTTCGGCATAGACTTTCAGCAAAATCTGATCCTGAGAACGATTGTCACCAGGATTTGGAATCAGTCTTGGAGTGACCCTGAGCGTAACCCCGGTCTTGATCTCTTGCAAGCTGGCAGTCTTTTCTCCAGAAAGTCTGACATTGATCACCGAACCACTGTTCATTTCAGCCTCTATATTATTTGCTGTCACCACCAGAGGACGCGATAGGATCCTCCCTCTTCCCTTGGACTGAAGAAACCTTAGGATGGCATCAATCCTCATACTTTGGCTCGTCTCCTGGGAACCCAGGGTCAATCCAAACGCATAAGATTCTCCCGGATCCGCAGTGAGGGTTCCGTCTTCAGATTTACCTCTTCCACTGAATTCCATTCCAAGCTTGAGCGCATCAGATTCGTTGGTTTCAAAAATATGGGCTTCGATTTTAATCTGCGGGACTGGCTGATCCCAAAGTTCAATCACTTTCTTCAACAACCGCAGCTGTTTTCGTGACCCTTGAAGAATCAAAACATTGCGTTCTTGATCGGCCAGAATCTTTAGAGAACGAACCGGCAGCAAAGGGTCTGATTCATCCAGGTTCTCGATCATATCCAACAAACGCGATTTAACCCCCTGGATTTCTTCCAATCGACCATTTCGGCGAATGACCCGGCTTCCAACATGAAGATACCTCAGCTGTAACCTGATGAACTTCGAATCGGATTTCATATCTGACGATCCCTCAGACCGGTCAAGATGTCTGATGAGTTCTTCAGCCAGTTCTAAATCCTGCTTCGGCCCCTTGAGGAGAACGGTATCTGCTCCGGGAAAACTCAGTTTCACCCGTTTCAGATTCAAATTCGGATGAAGCTCTTTGATGGCTGATTCCACTTGGGTCGAGGATACATTTTCGAGAAAAATGAAACGCTGCAGCATTTCATCGGGTTGAAACCACTCCAGTACGTGATTTTCAGAGTGGTAAACCAGATGTGCTTGCTTCCGAAATGCCAGTTCTTCGAGAGCCATCCCAACACTCTGGGGTGCAAGGGTTCTCAAAAGTTTCTGATCTTTGAGTTTTTCACGATTGAAGCGGATGGTGATTTTTCCCTTACTGGAAATCTCTAGAAGAACTTGTTCCAGGGGCAACGGGTCACGGACAGGTTTCTGGTAGATCTGATGTTTCCATAACAGATTCATCGGGACGATCAGTAGGCCATTATTATCTTCCATCAGGCTCAATCCATGGGCTTCCAAGAGTAGCCCGAAAATTCCGTCCATGGTCCTTCCCTTCAGCTGAATCCCACTGACTTTTCCCTGGATTTGCGGATGAAGCCTGACCCTCCCAGGATTTTCAGCATAATTTTTCAGGATCTCTTCCAGAACTTCACGAATTTCCACATCCTCCTTCAGAGCAGAAACAGGAGGAAGAGATTTTGTGGATTTCCACGCAATCTGCGGAAGGCCCCAAAGCGGAAACCAAAAGCTTGGGAACAACAGCCAAAATGAAATGAAGAATGTATAATTACGGCAGGACAAGAGGAAAACGGTCACTTATGTCACTTCCTGCCTCCTAACAATGAAAAATGGGAGTGTCCTTTAAGTTCAACGCAAAAATGGCTTTCGGTCAAGCACTTTGGCATTAAGTTTTTCAGTCCATCAGGCTTTTTACTGTTGATGACAAAAACATTGTTTCTTGAGAGAGAATCACATAATTTCAACCATTTCAGGCCAATTAATATCTAGAAATTAGAATCCCATGGATAAGGAAAGTTTCCAGGCTCGTAAAGAAATTGCCCGAAGAAAGGTCGACCAAGCTCTTTGGGTCAAGGCCATGAGTCAGAGCAAAGGAGATAAGAACGAAGCAAAAAAACGTTATGTCGAAATTCGAAGCGAACAGCTTAAAGAAAAAAATGTGAAAGGCGGTTCTGCTGAGATGGTGAAATTACCTAAACAGGAAGAAAAAAATACAAAAGAAACACAAAACAAAGAAAAAAACATGAATACGATTTTTAAACGCCTCGACCTTTGGATCACCGCAGTGATCTTTATTTTGATGCTTGGGGCAGAACGCTATGAACTGCTTCCTAGAATTGAGAACCCACTGATCGGACTCAGGCACGAGTTTCGTGCCCAGACCCTTCCTGCAGAAGAAACGGAATTTCTTTATGACGATATTCTGATCGTGGATACCGAGGAGGAATTTTTTGAAGAATACGGAAGTTGGCCTCTGAAGCGAAAAGATATTGCCAAGATGGTCACCAACCTAAAAAGGCTGGGAGCGGAAGTCATTGCGCTGGATATGATCATGGATTTTCCAAACGGATATGGAGAGGATCCGATTTTGGCGGAAGCTCTTCAGGAGTCCGGAAAAACCATGGTCGTTTCGTTGCTCAATCTGGATACTCCCATCTGGTACAGTCTCGGGGAAACACGCTTGAATGGAATCACGGATGCAACTGAAATTCTGAATGAATCCACTGAAAGGGGGTATACCAACGTCACGGAAATCGGCGGACAACTATCCAGAATCCGTTTTTATCCAGAAATCATCAAAGAACACAATATCTGGCCTTATGCCGTCCAAGCTCTGGCGATGTACCTGGATGTTGAACCCACTTTGGAAGATGGTGTACTCACCCTGGGTGACCTCTCCATGCCTTTGGATGAATACAATTTCCTCTGGATCGACTTCCCAAAGCTTCCTGCAGGACTGACTTTTCTCAAGCAAACCCCTGCCGTCATTACCGCCCTTGAGGTGCTCATGGACCTCGAAGATTTGGAAGATCTCGATGAGGAAGAATTCCTCGAAGAAACAGAAGATCTGAGAGAAATGGTGGAAGGGAAACTGGTTCTGGTCGGGGATACTTCTGAAATGTCCCACGATATCTTTGAAACTCCGGTTGGTGAAGTCTATGGTATTGAAATCATTGCAGATACTGTAGCAACGATGATGAAACAGCAGCCGATCAGACCTGCCCCATTTGCTTTTGAAGCCTTGGTCATGCTGATCCTTTTATTGGCTTTTTTTGCAGTAAGCCAACTGAAGAAGTTTGAAAACCTGGTATTCCTTTTGGTTATAGTTGTTTACTCCGCGATCAATATTTATTTTTACATCTACCATGGGCTTGTTTTCTCTCTGAGTTACCCACTGGTTGCCTGCTTTCTCAGCATGATCACCATCAACTTGTATCTGTTCATGCTGGAACGAAAACAAAAAACCTTCATCCGAGGAGCATTCTCACAATATCTCTCTCCGGCGGTCATCGACATGATCGTCAAAGATCCGGATAAATTGAAACTGGGGGGAGAACGGCGTGAAATGACCGCCTTCTTTTCAGACATCCAGGGATTTTCAACCGTTTCAGAAAGCCTGACTCCGGAAGAATTGGTTCAGCTTCTCAATGAATACCTGACTTCGATGTGCGAGGTCATCTCATCCTACAATGGAACCGTCGATAAATTTGAAGGAGACGCCATCATAGCATTTTGGGGAGCCCCATTGGACAACCCAGACCATGCCCGTGACGGCTGCATGGCAGCCTTGGACATGCAGGAACGCAACATTGAACTACGAAAAAAATTAAGAGAAGAAAACCGTCCAATGCTCTATACCAGAATGGGAATCAACAGCGGACCTATCGTTGTGGGAAACATGGGATCTGCCACTAAAACCGATTACACCATGATGGGAGATAACGTTAACTTGGCAGCACGCCTGGAAGGTGCAAATAAATTTTATAAAACCTATACCATGATTGCTGAAAATACCTACAAACTTGCTGAAGATTCAATTGATGTTCGCTACCTGGATGTGGTCAGAGTGGTTGGAAAAAATGAACCGGTAAAAATCTACCAGCTTCTGGCCAAAAAAAATCAATTGGCAGGTTCCATGCAGGAAGTTTTAGAACACTATGAAAAAGGTATGAACTGTTACAAGAATCTAAACTTTAAGGATGCCATTATGAATTTTGAAAATGCCTTAAAGTTGGAGCCTGAAGATGGACCCTGCCTGACCTATGTCAATCGATGTAAAATGTATCTTGAACAGCCTCCACCAAAGGATTGGGATGGCGTATTTAACTTTACAGAAAAAGGTTAATTTCCTTGGAGCAGTTAAAAATTTGGGAACCAAAGCGCATAAACATTTCAATTCCAGATAAGTCTGAATTAGTTTAGTTTTTCCAAATTTAAAAAAATATGAACTTCTAAAGAAATTTTTCCAACTTCAACCATTAGAAGATCTCCAAGTTTCATCCATCAATTTTCATACAAATGGATTTATTCATATCCACCTCTCCGTTTGGAGTTTCAGATCCCACGATTCTGGAACCTTTGAAACAATCCGGATTTTCCTGGAGCAGCAATAACAGTGGAAGAAAACTAAAGCCAGAGGAACTGCTTGAGGCAGCAAAAAACTGCAAGGCGTTGGTTGCTGGAACAGAAAACCTCCTGCCTTTGATCGAAATCAACCCCGATCTGAAAATGATTGCCAGGGTAGGGATCGGTCTTGACGGAGTCCCGCTTCATGAGTGCAGGAAGAGGGGAATTCGAGTCAGTTGGACTCCGGATGCAGTAACTCGTGCAGTTGCTGAACTGACCGTGGGTCAAATGTTAAGCAGCAGCCGCTTTGTCCGCATGCTTGATGCGGGTATTCGAAAGCAACAATGGTCCCGCCCTGCTGGGAGAGGAATCCGTGAATCGATCATCGGCCTGATCGGATTCGGCCGCATCGGTTCTTCGGTGGCCAGACTTCTCGGATCATTCTCCCCCGAACAAATCCTGGTAAGGGACATTGCCGATAAAACTTCTGAGATCCAGGCTCTCCAGCAGGAAGGTTTGAATATCAGAAGCGCAGGTCTGGAAGAGATCCTCAAGAGTTCTCATATCATTTCGTTACATGTTCCTCTTTGGAAAGAAACACGGCATATGATTGGGGTCCATGAATTGGAAATGATGCGTCAAGACGCAATGCTGATCAACACCGCCCGAGGAGGCATTGTTGATGAAACGGCATTGAGAGATGCTCTTGAAAAAGGTTTTATCTCGGGAGCAGCGATTGATGTTTTTGAAAAAGAACCCTATTCCGGTCCCTTATCTTTGATGGAAAACTGTATCTTGACGCCACATTTAGGGTCCTGCACCCTCGAGTGTCGAGCAAGAATGGAATCTGAATCCCTCAATGAAGCCCTTCGGTTCTTGCAGGGCGATTCTCTTTTGCAGGAAGTTCCGGATGCAGAATACGTTTACCAGGAATAGTAAGTATTTTCAGAAGAAAAAAATGATTTCTGGGTGATAAGATTTCTTGAAAAGAAAACATTCAGGCAGGCCATCATTTCGATTAAAGCACTGGGTTTCCCGGCTTTGTTATTCATCCTATTGATGTTTCTGCCCTGCCAGGCATCTTCCAAACAAGCTGCTATTTTGGATGCCATCATTGATGGTGAAACAGAATTAAGCCTGCAATTCATTGAAAACCAGCAAAGTGAACTTCTCGCCAAATATTTTCAACTCCTGAAACCGTCGAAAATCAAAGCTGCTCAAGCGTCTGTCAAAAAAAGTATCGGTCCAGAAATATGTATCTCAGCGCGTTGCTTGAGATTGATGTCTCAAACTCTGGGTATCGAAACATTGTTTGTTCTTCGAATGAAAGAAATCGATGGTGCATTTCAACTCAGCCTGCTTCAGACCAAAAACAATGAGATGCATATTGTCGATGATTTCTGCAAACCTTGTAAGAAGGAACAATTCCGTCTTATTTTAAAGGGGATGGTCTTGGCATTGGTTGAAAATAAAGGGAATTATGCCAAGCATGTGCTCCCCCTTGATTTGACTTTTTCCTTATTAAAATTACCTGAAACAGAAATCGAGATGCCGGTTGCTCCTACCGCACCGCTTCCTCCGATTGATGCGGAATTGTTGTATCCCACATTGGCAATGGAAGATGACCCTGCAAGCAGCATCCCTGCAATTGAAATCCCAGATCCAGAGATTCCTTCGAGCCCCGAAACCCCAAGAGAATTGATCGGTTTGCAAAACACGGAGGAAGATATCCTGATTTTCGCTCTCGGTAAAGATCTCGTCCAACAAGTTGCAGGAGAATTTATTTTCCAGGTCAGTGCCTTCAGTGAAATAAAAACCATTGAAGTCAACGGAGAAAAACAACCTTCCGCTCCGGGGATCTTCGAAGCAAGCATCCGTGTACCTTACCAACTGCAACCTGGAGAGAATATTTTTTTGGTCAAGGTACAAACCCGGTTGGGAAGCAGCGAAAAAGAATTCATCGTTTTCCTTGAAACCGACAAGGTGAAGCGTGAAAAGGAAAAACCACCATTCCAGATGATCGTCATTTCCGAAGCATCCCGCGATGACAATTTTCTTTCCGTCTCTCAAGAAAGTACTAAAACGGCTGCATACAAGGGAAGCCTGACCCTGCTTTCAACCCTCAATAAGCGCTTTGACCATCAATCCAGGACGGCTTTGAATGCTCTAATAATGGGTGACGCCTACCAGGAAAAAACGTTTAAGGATTATTCTGTATTTTTCAAACAAATTTCCTGGGACTGGTTTGAAAATTTCTATTTCTTTCCCTTTGAATTAAAAACGTCGCTGGGTATGAACACCGTCAGCATGGGAGACAGCACCGAGACTAGTAACAAAAGGGATCCGATTCGGAAAGATTTCAAACAGTACAGCGAAGATCAGTTTTTCAGTCTTACCGGAACCACGAAGTATTCGGAAAACAGCAGTTGGAAAATCAATCTCGAACGGAAGAACAAAACCAACCATGACGATAGCGGTCAAAATGGCTACGCCTTTGGAATGAGTGTGGGATATCAAATCAAGCTTTATGATTGGAATCACACATTCAAGCTGGTCAACTCCATCAATGATTTCCAGACTGATACCAATGATTACTCCGAAATGACCCTGAGTTATAAATTTGGGATTCCTGTTGGAAATTGGAAGCTATCACCGTTATTAAAGCAAACAAACAGCACTTATCGGGTTGTCAATACCGATGGCGTCAAAAAAACCAGTGACAAAAAAAATGTCAGTATTGAATTGATGTATCCGTTGACGGGCTGGATGATTCTTTCATTGACTCCGCAATTTGAACAGGGAAACAGCAACACTTCTGCAGCTTATCAGAAAAACTTGGCTTCCCTCAAAATGATCCTGATTTTTTGATTTCCATGCGTTTCAGCATCATTACCTGCTTATTCTTTCTGGTTTTGTTCATCCAGCCGGTGGCTGCTGAAGAAGCGGAACTGGAACTGGAAATGGGCCTGGTTAAAATCATGCGTGCCGGGAAAGCCCTGGTTTTCAACGAAAAGGGCTCAAAAATTCCTCTTTTACTCAAAGACGAAATCCAGACTGGTGCGAATTCCAAGGCACAAATCCGGTTACCCGGAAAAGATGAAACGATTAAGCTGGGTTCCCGATCTTTTTTTGGATTGGATAATCTCACAGAGGACCAGACCCAAGTTTCTCTGTTGACCGGTAAAGGACAATTTAAGGTGACTCCGAGAAAATCTGCCCGTAAGCCTTTGAGACAAAAAGGAAAGAGGCGCAATCGGTTTAAAATCAGGACTGTGACCGCGGTGGTGGGAGTCCGTGGAACAGAATTTGTCCTCGGCACCAGCGGTTCCCAAACGAATTTGCTGACCATCAGCGGACTGGTGACCATTGCCCCGGTAGAAGCTCCTGAAATCGAAGTGGAAGTCCCTGAAAATCAGGCATCGCAGGTTCAGCAGGGACTGGCGCCGACTCCTCCGATTCCCGTTGCAGCGGAGATCCAGGAGCAGATCATTCAGGAAGATTCACCTCAGGTTTTTAATGTGGTCGATTACCCGCCTGCACCCACCATCGAAAAGGCACGGGAAGAGCAGCAGTCACAGCAGGAATCTGAGGACCAAAATGAAGAGCAGGAACAAGAAGAAGATCAGGAACAGGAGGAACAAGAAGAGGTAGAAAGCGAAGAAACCGTTGAGGAACAAGAAACTTCTCTGATACAAGAGTCACCTCTTGAGGAACTTCCCTTGGATTTAGATTCTTTGGAAGAAGTCCAAGAACAATTGGATAAGACCCAGGAGGAAGTCATTGAAAAGGAGAAGCAGAAGGTTTTGGAATTAGAAATCGAACGTGAATGAAATTAAACTGAAAGCTAGTTCAGTTTCCAATGCTGATTGTTATATCAACTAGAATCCCGGAAAAACCTGATGAAAAAGCCTCATAAAATGAGAGCGGATCAGTTGCTTTTTGAAAGTAAAATGGCCTCCTCCCGGGAGAAAGCACGAGCCATGATTCTTTCCGGTATCGTCTTTTCCAATGGAATTCGTATCGAAAAAGCCGGACAAAGACTGATGTCGGAATCGGTTCTGGAACTCAAGGGTGAGCCCTTAAAGTATGTTAGCCGTGGGGGTTTGAAACTCGAAGGGGCGCTTAGGAATTTCGAGGTTGATGCAACTGGTCTGGAAGTGCTTGATGTGGGTGCTTCCACAGGCGGCTTCAGTGATTGCCTGCTTCAGCATGGGGCTTCCAAAATCTTCTGTATCGACGTGGGCTATGGGCAGCTTGACTGGAAACTTCGAAGTGATGCAAGGGTCACAGTGCTGGAAAGAACCAATTTCCGGCATCTGTCATTTGACCGTGTTGGCCGTAAAATCGACCTGATTGTTATTGATGCTTCCTTCATATCCCTCCAGTTGCTTCTTCCAAAAACCCAGGAATTCCTTAAACCCGGAGGAAGAATCCTGGCTTTAGTCAAACCGCAGTTTGAAGCAGGACCTGAAGAAGTTGGAAAACGGGGTCTTGTCAATAACGAGGACATCCAGCACCGAATCCTGGAAGAACTGGAAACATTCAGCACCGGACTAGATTATAAAATATTAGGGAAGATGGAATCCGTGATTACCGGGAAAAAAAGCGGTAATCGGGAGTTTTTCCTCTACCTCCAGTCCCTGCATGACTCCTCACCCATTGGTCACAAGAAAATCTCAGATCCTTTGCAAATTCATCATACCCCATAAATCACAAGCTGCGGACAACCCCATCATGGCAGAACCTGTATCAGAAGAAATGCTCAACATTCCTCTTGAAAGGATCAGTCTCAATCCCCTTCAACCCCGCAAGCATTTTGACGAATCAAAGATCATAGAATTATCCAGATCCATCGAAAACCAGGGAGTGATTCAACCCCTGGTGGTTCGGGTGCATCCGGAACTTTCCGGTCACTACCAACTCGTTGCAGGGGAACGTCGGTTACGTGCTCTCAAGATGCTGGATTATCAGGAAATCCCTGTTTTGATCCGGAACATCAAAGACCACGATCTACTGGAAACTGCACTGCTGGAAAATATCCAACGGGAAAATCTGACACCGATGGAAGAGGCTCGAAGCTACCAAAACCTTCTCAGGGAACATGGCTATACCCAGGATAAGCTTGCGGAACGCATCGGTAAGGACCGGACCACCATTTCGAACCTGATCCGACTGCTGCAACTCCCGGAATCCATTCAAAATGATGTGGAATTGGGGAGAATGACTTCTGGTCATGCCCGAGCCCTGGTTTCCCTTCCTTCTGAAGACCTGCAGCTGCTTTTGCGGAAACAGCTTCTTCAACAGGAATGGAGCGTCCGTGAAACGGAAAAGCGTGTCCGGCAGATCCTTGGGAAACTCCCCCAGGCCGGCATCAAGAAAAGTTTGGACGGATCTTCAGAAGAAAAGAAACAGATGCTGCTCAACCTTGAAGAAGATCTTCAGCGGCAACTCGGCACACGGGTTGGCATCCGTCATTCAGGAAAAAAGGGTGAAATCCGCATTCATTATCAAAACCTCGACGAATTCGACCGTCTCTACTCCCTCCTCAAATCCCGTTGATCGCATTTGATCTTGGCATAAAAAAAGCAGTTTAGTTTAAAGAACCGTCTTAAATTAGACTTAGAATCTTTTAGACCTTTTCGATAATTCCAAAGTCTCATCAGGATCATTCCTTCTCTGAGTTGAGATTCTGAGTTTTATAAAAAGGTCATGATGCATAGATCAATCATGATTGAATCCACCATAGAAAAAAAATACGATTTCACCTTAATGGTTTCTACTCTGCTGCTTTTGGGTTGGGGCACTGTGATGATTTACAGTACCAGTGCTCCCTTTGCCGAGATGCAGTATCAAAACAGTCATTTTTTTCTTCAGAAACACCTCGTTCATATCCTCCTTGGAATAGCAGTCCTCGCACTGGGTCTTAAAATCGATTACCACCTTTGGCAAAAATATGCTTCCTGGATGATGCTCGGTATGCTGTTGGTACTGATCCTGGTCTTGATTCCTGAAATTGGACACGAAGTCAAAGGAGGCCGACGTTGGCTTCGATTCGGCAGTATTGGATTTCAACCCGTTGAATTGTTAAAAATCGTCCTGATCATTTATGTAGCTGCTTACCTAGAACGGAAACAGGAAATGCTATCGTCCTTTTTCCGTGGTTTAACACCCAATTTCCTTGTCACGGGTTTCTTTCTTTTTCTAATCCTGCTCCAACCGGATTTCGGTTCGGTGATCCTGATTGCAACCACCGTGTTGATGATGCTTTATGTCGGAGGAGGAAGACCCCTTCATATTTTCGGAAGCCTAATCGGAATGGGCCTTATTGGCGGTTTTCTGATTGCCAGCCATAGTTATCGTGTTAAGAGAATTTTGGCTTTTCTCAATCCCTGGGAAGATCCATTGAATTCCGGATTCCAGATCATCCAATCTTACATCGCACTTGGTACAGGAGGTTGGTTTGGAAAAGGTTTGGGGGAAAGTCATCAGAAACTTTTCTTTCTTCCAGATGCCCACACCGATTTTATTTTTGCAGTCATTGGCGAGGAGCTCGGATTTTTATGGGTTTTTGTGCTGGTTGGCATTTTTTCCTTGTTCATCTGGAGAGGATTTTGGATTTCCTGGAACGCTCCGGATCGATTCGGGAAATACCTTGCATTCGGATCGACCACCATTCTCAGCCTGCAAATCATCATCAACCTTTTTGTGGTTAGCGGACTTCTCCCGACCAAAGGACTCCCTTTGCCTTTCATCAGTTATGGAGGCTCAAATCTGCTTTCCACCTTGTTCCTTACAGGAATTCTGCTCAATATCAGTCATCAAATCATTCCTTATCAAACGCCCCCCGGAAAGCAATGAATGCTTTGCTGAACTGTTTCCCTGAAAAGATGCTCATCTCGAGTATGCTTTTCTTATGCATGACTGCGGGAAACCTTTTTTCAGCAACTCCGGAAACCTCAAAAGCTCCCCAAAAACAAGACGCTTCAACTCCTAACAAAGGGTTGAAGAATTTTCTCATCAGTGCACAGGAAAAAGAGGAATGGACGCGGCTGATGCTGGCCATCCAGAAAAGTGCGGATGCGGTGGAAAACCTTCTTGACGATGGCATCAGTCCCAACCTTAGAGGAAGAGAGTCGTTTCAGGGTTACACCCCCCTGATATTCGCATCAGAGATTGGAAGCCTGGAAACGGTTAAGCTCCTGATTGAACGGGGTGCAAGAATCAATGATTCCGATTCGGAAGGCCGTACTGCTCTTTTTCATGCCTCAGAGAATGGACACTCCAAAATTATTTCCCTTCTGGTTAAAAATGGTGCCAATCCCAATGCGGTCAGTGTTCACAATCGCACCCCATTGATGCAGGCAACAGTGAACCAACATCTCGAAGGGATGGAAATTCTGCTCAAGAATGGGGCCAATGTGGATCATCAGAATCATTTTGGCTTAACGGCTCTGATGTTAGGCGCACAGAATGGAGATCTGGATTCAGTCAAGAAACTGCTCCTTCATGGTGCTGAAATCAATACAGCCTCAAAAAATGGCTTCACCGCGCTTTTCATGGCAGTTCAGAACGGGCATGGAAAGTTGGTGAGTCTATTTGCCCGCTTCGGGGGGGAAGTCAATCAGAAAGAAAAAGAAACATTAAGAACGCCCCTGATTGTGGCTGCCATGGAAGGTCATACCCCGGTTGTCGAGTTACTGCTATCCCTCAAGGCAGACCCTTCAGAATACGACGGAAGCGGCATGATACCGCTTCAGGGTGCTCTGAGAAGCAAACAATTTGAAACGGCCGAACTGCTGATCAAGGGAGGGAGTCCGGTTAATCACCAGGATCATCGGGGCCAGAATGTCCTTCACGATGCAACTGTGGCAGGCAATCTTGGACTGGTGAAAATGATCCTGGAAAAAAATGCTGATAGCAGCTCAAAAAATCAGCGCGGGGAAACTCCATTGATGCTTGCCGCCTCGGAAGGCCATCTTGAAATTGCACAGTTGCTTTTGAGATCCGGAGCTTCCCGGCTGATTAAGGATCGTTTTGGCCGAACCGCGTGGATGCATGCGATCGATGGCGGAAATGTAGAATTGGTCAAGTTGCTCGCAAAGGGCGGTTATCCGGCTTCCGAAAAGTTGATTTTTGCTGCCAGCAGGGGACACACCGAAGCCGTCGAAATCATGTTAAACCTCAATGCGGATCCGGATTCCCGTGATGAAAGGCAATGGAATGCATTAATGTGGGCCGCGAAAAACGGACATACTGCCACAGTCCAGCTTTTGCTTAAAACAGGCCTCGATATCAACTCCATGGGTTCCAAAAATTGGACCCCTTTGATGCTTGCTGCGGGGGGAGGTCATGCTGATACCGCGAGAGTTTTGCTTGAGTCGGGGGCCGATTACAGCATCCGTGATCAGGACCAATGGACTGCCTTGACCTGGGCTGCAATGAAAGGACATCTGCCTCTGGTTGAGCTAATCCTGTATTTCGGTGCTTCAATCGACGAGAAAGGTTCCGATGGAGCAACTCCTTTGATCTGGGCAGCCTCCCAGGGGCATACTGATGTGGTTAAAATTTTATTGAATAAAGGGGCCAATCCTCTCATCGAGGATGATCATGGTAAGACTGCACTGGTGCATGCATTACTGAAAAACCATCTGCAATCGGCACAGTTGCTTTATAAAGGTGGAGCCGATTTAAATATCAATCTGCTTTATGCAGCTAAGAGAGGATTTCCTGAAATGGTGACCTACCTTCTGAAACAAGGTGCGGATCACAGTTGGATCACCGAAAAACAGGAAACTCCTCTAATTCTGGCATCTTTGGCGAAGAATCATAAATGTGCGGAAATTCTCTTAAAACAAGGAGCAGATCCTGACTGGACCGACCAAAATTCGTTAAGTGCTTTAAATCATGCTGTGATGAATGGAGATTTAGAGATGGTTAATTTACTTCTGGTCCATTCTGCAGACCCAAACTCTACAGGGGCTCAAGGAAACACCTCATTGATGAATGCAGTTTCCCATGGATATCCATTGATTGCGCAAAAACTCTTGGAAAGCGGAGCGCAAGTTGATGCTGTCAACCAGAGCGGACAAACGGCAATAATGCTTGCTGCAGCCAAAGGGTACCGGGAAACCACGAAACTCCTTCACCAATATTCTGCCTCAATTGATACAAAAGATTTCAACGAGAGAAATCCTTTGATTCATGCAGCATCTAACGGAAAAAGTCTGGTCGTTCAGTATCTTCTTGAACAAGGAGCTGATTATCAGGTAAACGCCCTGGATCTTCAGGGAAATGGAGGAACTGCACTGATCCATGCTGCCAGGGGTGGGCACCTCGATGTTCTACGTCTACTGCTGAAAAAAAGTGTGAATCTCAACGAGGTCGAACTGACAAAAAGACGTACTGCTCTGATGGAAGCCTCTGTTCGTGGGCACAGGGAAAGTGTCTTGTTCCTTTTGGATCAAGGGGCAGAGATGAATCTGAAGGATTTTAAAGGGCAGACTGCTTTAGGTTTGGCAGTTTCCCGGGGGCACCTGGAAATAAGCAAGGATCTCCTTTTCCGCGGTGCCAGCATTCAGGAAAAAGACCGAAATGCCAATAATCTTCTACACCATGCGGCCGGCAACGGAGATATTCCGATGATTGAAATGTTGCTGGGATCCGGTATTTCAAAAGATGCCGTCAACCGAGACGGTCATACACCTTTGATGCTCGCGTTGAAAAGAGACCATTCAGAAACAATCCCGTTGCTCCGCTGATCTCAGGAAGAAAAAAAATCTCTCAACTTCCGCGATTCCACCAATTGAGTACGAGCTTCTGTTCACGATCCAAAAAATCAGCCTCTTGGATTTTGCCTGCACCAAAACCCAACCGGAGATAGTGAAGCTTCGCGAGCATTTCCTGAAAACTTTCACTTTGACTCCAGCCACCCTCATTTTTTTGGACCAGTTGGTCATATTCCTCTTCGGAAACCTCAATTGGGTTTTGGATCGCGTAAGGAGTCAGGTTGATCATCGATGAATACAGGATAAGATAGGTTTGTCAAAGCTTAGACTCCCTCTTCAATCAGTGCAAGCAACTCATTAAAGAGTGATCGATGAATCTTTCCAAAAAACAAAATATCAAAGTCTGGTGGGTGATTCCATCTTCCGGAATCCTGATCGGACTGAATGCGCCGGGGTTTGGAACTGAGTGGGTCGGATTTATTTCTTTAATCCCCCTGGTTTGGCTTTTGGAAAAAACCTTCCTGAATCCGAATCTATCCCAGAAGAAAAAACTTTTCCTAAGTCTACTATTCTGCTGGTTGAGCGCCGGAATCGGATCCTCTATTGGAGCTTATTGGATCACGCACAGTGCTCATGTTTTCGGTCACCTTCCCTGGTTTGGGGCTGTCTCAGTAACGTTTATCGGTTACGGACTCGAAGTAGGACTGCTGCTTTGGATTGCGTTGGCTGGTCCATTGGTGATCCTCCGTCATGGACTTCAATGGGGAATGCCTTTAAGGATTTTATGGTTCGTCGTCGTGGACTCCAACGCTCCTCGTTTGATCGACTGGAATTTTGGCGGACTGACATTGAATGGTTTCCCTTGGGTGGAACAGGCAGCAGATCTTGTCGGTTCCTCAGGGTTAAGTCTTTTCATGATCAGCACCAACCTTCTCATAGCTGCATGGTTTGCCCCGGAACACAACAAACTCAACATCCCGATGCTGAAAAGCTTGAGCATCTGTACCGGAATGCTCTTCCTGGCAGCAGCAGGATACGGAATGATCAAACAAGACTCCCTCAGGAAGACTTCCAGTACCGAAAAATCCTCTCAAAAAATTTGGATCGGTTGGGTCCAGCCGAATTTTTCCCTTCAGGATCTTGCCTCCAATCCTGATCTTGCCCATTCGGAACGCAGACAGAATCTTGATTCATTGTTCGAGGATTCTGAAGCACTACTCAGGTCCTATCCCCAGGAAAGCGGGTTGCCAAAATTAATCGTCTGGCCCGAATCCGTCTATCCCGATCCCTTCTTCAAAAAAGATCTATCCCGGAAAAGGGTTTTGCAATGGGCAGAAAAACATCAAACCTCCATTTTGCTTGCCTCGATTGACTGGGAAATGGGAAAAACAGGTCCCCGTTTTTTTGGAATCTCAGTGATGGTCGGACCGAATGGTAAAATCATTGGCAGGTATAACAAAATCTTTCTCATCCCATTTGGGGAAACTCTACCCTTTTCTGAATGGTTCCCTGAAACCGCCGAATGGTTGAGAAAAGAAATCAGGAACATGTCGGAATTTGAAAAAGGGACGGAATATACGGTGTTCCAGCTTAACCCGGAACTTCAGGTTTCTGCTTCCATTTGTTTTGATATTTTCTCCACTGAAATCGTAAGGAATATGACCCGAAATGGCGCTGGGTTTGTTGCCAATTTAAGCAATCTGGCATGGTTCGGCAAAACCACTGCAACCCATAGCATGGAAGCATTTGTGCGATGGAGAGCGATTGAGAACAGGGTGCCGATTCTTTTTGCCAGCAACAACGGAAGCAGTGTCTTGATCGGCCCGGATGGTCAGCCTCTGAGTCCTTATCTTGGACTCTTTAAAACTGGTTTAATGGGAGAAACCGTTTCGATCGGAAGCCATTATTCTTTTTATCGGGAACACAGCGAAATCGTCCGGATCACCTTCATCCTGCTGATGCTTGTTTCAGGCTGGTTTGCAATTCGTCAACGGAGGAAACAGAAAGATTATTCAGGATAATCATCATGGGCTTATCCATTTCAAAGTAGTTGCTTACCTTTTGAGAATTCTTGAGGAACAGATCTCAGGATTTTCCTTAACTTTCCGCCTGTTCATCGCTCAAGATTTTTTTCAGTCTGCCGATAATTCCAACAGATCCGGTTGGATTTGATTCAACCTCAAGGAATTGTTTTCACTTTTTCTGGTTCAAGAAAAGGTTCCAGGGAAGTGTAGGATCAATCCGTTTTTTATTTTCAAAAAACCGATTGATCTATCTTTGTTGAAAAAGATCTTCTGAAACGATCGAAGACGGATTCGATATACGGATCGGTCTGTTTTGAACCTGCATGGTAAATAAGGTTCAGTAACATTTTTCATTTTCCACCAAGTGAGGTGTTTATGCCTGTGCAATATCTGAATATTTACTTGATTGGATTCCTGGGTTCTGTCGTGGCGGTCATTGTCGGAATCGGGTTCAGCTATTCCGGAATGTCAGAATTAGGATTCAGTGTCTATCGCGGGATGGAGATGACCACCTATTACCTTGATAAGAATCGTTATGATCTATACATGAATGCGATGGTCTACTGCATAACCTTCGGAGCAGCACTAATGCTGATCCTGGCAGTGATACTCATTCCAAGTGCACAGCAGGTTCAAAAACGGATGTCCGCAACTCCCTATGGCACTCCGGCCATTGGAACTCCACCCTCGGGAATCGAAGCTCCTCCCATGGAAATGGAAATCCCTTCCTATGAGGAACCTCAAATGACTCCGGAACTGGAGGACTACAGTGAAGATGAAGGTCTTGGTATGGCTGGGCTTTCTGATGGAGATGATTCCGACGTTGTCAGTGGAAACGGACGCATCACCGATGAATCCCATGAGAGCTTCATCCGGGATCACACCGAATCCGCAGTCAAATTCCTGATGCGGAAGGATCTCGACGATTCCGAACTGAAACCCGAGGATGAACAGGTTCATGAAGAGTGGCAAAAACGTGGGCTTTCACGAGGAAAACTCCGTAAACATGTGATGAAGATGATGGATTGGGACAACATCCCAGAAGTCGCTGTTGATGAAATTTTGAGCCAGATACGTGAGAAAATCAGTTCCTAAGAAAAAGATCATTGGCAAGCATGAAACCTGACTCATTTTTCAAAGGTACCCCGACCTACCTCCTGGACGAAAAGCTCGCTGAAGCTTTTCATATTGCCAGGTTGTTGGAAAAACCGCTGCTGCTTGAGGGTGAACCGGGAACCGGCAAAACCAAACTCGCTCAGGAATTCGCAATTCAGGAGGATCGTCAAATCTTTGAAGTTCCGATCACCTCCGAGAGCAAGGTTTCTCAATTGGTATCCAGGTTTGATGAAGTCCAGCGGTTGATGGATGCCCAGGCAGCAATTGCCAATGCACAGATGAAACAGGCAGGCATCGATATGGAAATTGACACTGCCGGTAGAAAGGTCGATCAACTGGAGCAATACGTCCATCTTGGTCCGCTTGCGGAGTCTTTCGCCAATCCGGGTTCGGTGATGCTCCTGGATGAAATCGATAAAGCCCCGAGAGAACTTCCGAACAACCTGCTGTTTTTACTTTCTGAGCGGAAAATTGTGATTCCTGAGACCCAGCAGGTAATCAGCTGTGAGCCTGGAAAGATGCCGGTGATCGTTATCACTTCCAACCATGAACAGGACCTTCCTGCTCCTTTTATCCGCCGATGCATTTACATGTACATTGAATTTCCGCCACCTGAGCGGATGAGAGAAATCGTGCGCATGCATCATCCAGGAGCCAATGAAAATATGGTCAAAGCGGCGATTGAGATTTTTTACCAGCTTCGTGAGTTGAACCTTACACGAAAACCTTCAACCGGAGAAATTCTAGACTGGATCGCTTATCTGGTTCGTGAAAACATCCAGAGTTTGAAGGATATCGAACGATTGAAAGGAGCACAAACCCTGGTCAAACACCGGGATGATCGGGAACTGCTCCAACTCATCCAGGAAAAAGGGATTTCTTCTGCCTCACAGGCAAAATCCGGGCGTTGGTAATCCCTCCCATTTAGTTTCCAGATTTCAGATGGTTTTCATACTTTACATCATTCTTGGATTTTTCCTCGGAAGCATCCCCTTCGGCCTGATTGTCGGCAAACTCTGGCTGGGAACCGATGTGCGACAACAGGGAAGCGGAAATATAGGAATGACCAATGTCATGCGCATCGGCGGAAAAGGTCCCGGCATCCTGACCTTTATTCTCGATTTTGCAAAAGGCTGGCTGGCAGTATTTCTTGCCGGAATGACCATAATTCCTGATGAAACTGATCCATCATCCCCAATCCTATTTCTCAGCCTGGTCGCGGCATCTGCTGTTTGCGGACATATATTTTCAATATTTTTGCATTTCAGAGGGGGAAAAGGAGTCTCCACCATGTTCGGGAGCCTGGCCTCACTCCAATTCGAAATCGCCCTGATCTGCGGCATCATCTGGGTCTTGATGTTTATGACTAAAAAAATCTCCAGTTTGTCAGCCTTGACGATGCTGGCTGTGATGCCATGGCTCTTTATTATCGTACCCTGGGTCCAAAATATTTCCTTTTCCGGGTATCAGTTCATGATTATGTTTGCTCTTTCAGGACTCATGATTTACAAACATCGAGAGAATATAGGGCGTTTATTGAGCGGACAAGAAGGAAAATTAAAAAGCGAAACACGTTCCGAGGAAACAAAATGAACCCGATCAGCAAGCTAAAATTCTTTTTAGGGCCCGGGATGTTTCAACATACGATCAATTTGTCTATCCTGGCAATCATCTGCTGGGTCGCATTGATCCAATTCCCGGAATGGGAGTTTCTGGGTTATCCTCTATGGATCAGCCTGATCCTGGTATCGACGATCGTGATTTGGCGTGCCGGGGATTTCTTCTCACCAGGTGCTGAATACATTCAGAAAAAACGAAAACTTCCGGAATCAGTTAAAGCCGCGGTGATTGACGCGATTGCCAGTTCATTTCCTGAATTTTGTGTGGCAGTGATCGCGGTGATCATTCTTGGAAGGGCCGAAGTAGGCATTTCGAGTATCGTCGGTTCTGCTTTATACAATGTTCTTGTGATTCCTGCAGCAGCAGGTTTGATGGCACCCTCGGCAATGACCATCAACAAGGAAGTTGTCTGGAGAGACAACCTTTACTATCTGGGTGTGGTGGTTTTTCTACTTGTTGCCCTCGCCTTGCCTTTCTTTTCAGTTCCCGTTGAAAACCCTGAACCCAATACCCAATATTGGGGAATGATGGTCGCCCTGTTATTCATCGCCTTGTATGTAATCTATGTCTTCCTGCTTCATCACTCCTACAAGGCGAGTTTAAAAAACAACCAAGATTCAGATGTTCAAGAATCTGAGGAAGACGATGGTGAAGAGGAGGAATTAGAAATTTCTTCTGAACCCCAAGCCTGGGGCTGGATCATTGGAATGATGCTTTTGATGGGTGGAGCATCTCATGTATTAGTCGAAGCTGCGATCCATCTTGGAGACCTGGCTGGAATCGATGCCGTGATCATGGGATTTGTTGTGATTGCTGCAGGAACTTCAGTCCCGGATACCGTTCTTTCAGTGATCAGCGCAAAAAAAGGACAATATGATGCTGCCATTTCAAACGTGTTCGGAAGCAACATTTTTGACATCTGCATTTGTCTCAGTTTTCCAATCCTGATTGCACTGGCCATGGGAGGCGGTCCAACCCCGATTGTTTTACCCCAAATTGAACTGATTGGGAGCCTGATTGCAGCAACTTTAGTAGCATTTTACTTTTTCCGAAGTGGCTACGAACTAAGCAAACCAGAATCAATCATCTTATTAGGAATATACTTCCTGATCGTGATTCTTTCCTTTACTTTTTGAGCGTGAAAACTGAGAGCCTCTCCCAACTGCTCTCATTTCTGGATGCATCTCCGACTCCCTTTCATGCGGTCGATGCTTTACGGAATCGTCTCAATGCTTTTGGTTTTGAAGAACTCCTGGAACAGGAATCCTGGAAAATACTTCCGGGATCGAAATATTTCGTGGTTCGCGGTGATACTTCCATCGCTGCATGGATCCAGGGAACAGAATCTCCTTCGGTAACCGGTTTTCGACTCATCGGTGCTCATACCGACAGCCCCAATCTCCGGATCAAACCTCAACCCGATCTAAATCAGCACGGATACCTTCAATTTGGGGTCGAAGTTTATGGGGGTGCCCTGCTTTCAAGCTGGGCTGACCGGGATCTTTCCCTAGCTGGAATGATCTACCTGAAAAACAAAACAGGAAAAATCGAAGGACATCTTCTTCATCATCGCGAACCGCTTCTGAGGATTCCTTTACTCGCAATCCACCTCAACCGGGATGTTAACGAAAAAGGACTGGTGCTGAATGCCCAGACACACCTTCCGCCGGTTTATGGCCTGGAAGATAATGAGGACTCCGGAAAAGGAATCCACCAATTACTAGCAGGAATGATTGAATGCCAGGCTGAAGACATCCTCAGCTATGACCTCTCGCTTTATGATACCCAGCCCGCGTCGACTCTGGGACAAAATCAGGAATTCATTGTTTCCGGAAGATTGGACAATCTCTACTCGTGTTTCTCTGCTGTTGAAGCCCTTTTAGAAGATCAACACACACCATCCCCTCAAACCAGGATGGCGGTATGCTTCGATCATGAAGAAATCGGAAGCATGACCACCCAGGGCGCCCGTTCCTCCTTCATCACGAGCCTTCTTAAGCGTCTGAACCAGGAAAACGATAATGACGACTACGAACGCTCCTGCGCACGTTCCATGCTGATTTCAGCCGATATGGCACATGCGGTTCACCCGAATTTTTCAGAAAAACATGAACCGCAGCACTTTCCTCAAATCAACGGGGGACCTGTGATCAAAATCAATGCCCAGGGAAGGTACGCCACCAGCGGCAGTTCGGAAGCAGTGTTTGAGCAGATTTGCCGGGAAAAGGAGATCCCTGTTCAAAAATTCGTCAACCGCACCGACCTTTCATGCGGCAGTACCATCGGCCCCTTTGTTGCCGGTAATTTGGGAGTTCCTACTCTGGATGTCGGATCGGCAATGCTCTCCATGCATTCCGTCCGGGAAATGGCCGGATCCAATGATGTAGGTTGGATGATTGAGGCTTTCAGAGGATTTTATACCCGCCCAGCGCTCGACTGACTGGATCTTGTCAGAATCAGATTATTCACCCAATACAATCACTTCGACTCGATTATTGAGTTTTCGTTTGGTGGGAGAATCATTACTGAACTTCGGCCGGGTTGAGCCAAAACCCTTGGCAATGATTTTGGTGGGATCCATTCCGTTATCCACAAAAAACCTGGCTACTTTTGCGGCACGAGCCCCCGATAGTTCCCAGTTGGAGGACCAGTTCTTTGGTTCCGAATCGTTTGTATGACCCTCGATCTGGATTCGGTTGGGAAGCAGGAATATCAGTTTTGAAAAACGAGTCAGTTCCTCAACCCCTTTTGCATTCAGGTCAGTTGATTCTTCCTCAAAGAAGGTGCTGGCCTTGAAGGAAACGACCACCCCCTTGTCTTCGACATTAACGTCGGCGTCATCCCCAAGCTCGCTTTCTTCGACTTTCTTGGAGATGTCCTCAACTACTGAATCCCGGCCTTCACTGATGAAGGGGGTTCCCGCTGGAAGGGGCTTGAAGCTGGAGGCAACGCTTTTGAATTTCTCCGTCTCGTAAACGCACATCGAAAACAAAAGCACGAAGAAGCAAAAAAGCAGGGTAACCAGATCACCGTAGGTAAAAATCCATTCCTGGTCAAAGGGGATGCAAACTTCACAATCCTCCTCATCAATCATTTGGCCCATGGCCGGTCACTCCTTAAACGGTTCAGTTTGGTGAACTGACACAATCAACGTGTCTGTTCCTCGGGAAGCAGCAGTATTTCCACCCTTCGGTTCAAAGCTCTTTTATAGGCGGTATCAGCGTTGAAACGTGGCCGTGAATCTCCATATCCAACCACCTGCATTCTCTCAGGAGCAATCTTGTTTGCCTGAAGAAAACCGGCAATGGCAGATGCACGGGCAACCGACATTTCCCAGTTTGAAGGAAAACGGTTGTTTACATCGGTATCGTCAGTATGTCCTGAAATTTCGATGTCATTTTGCATCTGACCAATGATCGGAAGCATCTTTTTCATCGCCTTGACGGCTTTCTCGGAAATCTCAATCGAACCCTGCTCAAACGAGACCGTCCTGCGAAAAGTCACTTCCACCCCCTTATCAGAGGCATTGATTTCCACATCATCCGGTACATCCAGTTTCTCCAACTGTTGAGCTGCCTTATCCAGGTTGGAACTCTGGCCGCTAAACACAAAAGGGCTACCAGGAGGATTTTCTTTGAAACTGGCTGAGATCTGCTTGATTTTCTCGACATCGGTCTTACAAAGCGAAACCAGCAGAACGAAAAAGCAAAAAAGCAGGGTAACCAAGTCACCGTAGGTGAAAATCCATTCCTGATCGAAAGGTTTACAGACTTCACAATCTTCTTCATCGATCATTTGTCCCATAGCAGGAGCTCCAGATCAGATTAAAGGAATGGAAAAAATAGCCATAGGGAGAGGATCAACCACCTTCTCCACCACCATCTCCTCCTCCGCCTTCAAACTTGAGGGCTTCATACATGGCCTTCTTATCAGGAGGAAGATAGTTCATCAGGTCGGATTCGATGAAATCAGGACGCTGACCTGCTTCAATGTAAAGAACCCCGTCACGAATCATTTCCAGCAGGACTTTCTCTTCGGCAAGGTTGACCTCAAGCTTGTTCTTGGCCGGGGAGAAAAAGACGTTCGCAAAAAGGGAACCGTAAAAGGTCGTGATCAGGGCCACGGCCATCGCCGGTCCGATCATCGAGGGATCATCAAGGTTTTGGAGCAGGAGCACGAGTCCGACGAGCGTACCTAACATTCCCCAGGCAGGACACAGAGAAGCTGCAGAACCAACCACACCAATCTCAGATTCTTTAGCTGCCTGATCGTATTTGATCTGGTGGGCAAGCATATCCACAATGTCCTGACGGTCCACCCGGTCGACCACCAATCTGAGTCCACCGCGGAGGAACAAGTTCTCAATGCTGGGCAGGGCATCTTCGATGGCGAGAATGTTTTTCCGAGCAATCTTTGCCACATCAACGATCAAAGTCAGGGTTTCTACCAACTGAACCGGGCTCGGTTTCCAGGTTTTTCCCACAAAACCAAATAGGCCCTTGGCGTCTCCCATCGGCCATGAAATCAGAACCGAAGCAACTGTTCCTCCAACAACAATAAGCAGCGACGGAATGTCAATGAAGTAGGCCAGGTTGCCAATATTGACTTGGAAGGTGCTGAAATCAAAACACATTGCAATTAACAGAAGGGTGAAACCAAGAATGGTTCCGATCATCGTCCCTTGTTCCATAGCTTACTTCTCCAAAATGTATGAATATTTAGACATGAGGCATTTTTTTCGTTCCTGAAGCCACCTAATCGACCTTAAAAGGCATAGCAATAATTGTGTCAGCCGATGGTACAAATGATAATTTTCATTCGAATTTGAATAGATACATAAGGTTTTTCTCTCCGTTATCGGGCTTTAGATCACTTGTTAGGAAAATTCTTTGTCAGAATGAACCGAAGAGTTCCTGAGCGTTTTGAGTCGTCTGTTTCGCCAATTCAGTTTCTTCCATCCCCAGGAGCTCTGCCACGAAAGTGCATACCACCGAAACCCTTTCCGGAGCATTCGGTCTTCCACGGAAAGGAACGGGTGAAAGGTAGGGAGAATCGGTTTCAAGCAGCAAACGTTCCAACGGTGTATGGAGAACAACCTGTCTGAGATCCTCCGCATTCTTAAATGTCACGATCCCATTGATACCAAGATACCATCCCATCTCGATCAGTTCTTTTGCCATTTCCCGGGAGCCGGTGAAACTATGGGCAACCCCTTTCCTGGAAGGAGAGAGTTTTTTCAGGATATCCAGGGTATCCTGCTCGGCTTCCCGGGTATGCATCACCAAAGGGAGATCCAGTTCCTCTGCCAGTTCCAGTTGTTCCCGGAAGGCATTCATTTGTGCTTCTTTGGGCGAGTAGAGGTAATGATAATCCAGCCCTGCCTCCCCGATTGCCAGCAGTTTTGGACTTTCATCCTGATCCCTCAGCTTCTGTTCTGAAAAGGCATTTCGGATTTGGTCCGAGATTCCAGGATGGTATTCCGAAGCAGAATGCGGATGAACCCCCAGGGTTCCAAAAACATTGGGCCAATTTCGGCTCAGTTCCAAAACACGTTTCTGCGATTCTTCATCAACTGAAATCGTGATCACCTTTTCCACCCCGGCTTCTTTGGCAGAAGAGAGTATCTCAGGAATTTCTGCTTTGAGCATATCCAGATGACAATGGGTATCAATCAGTCCTTGCATAAAAATTGGCTTAAAAAAAATGACGTTTGCGGATAGAATCGTGTATTTTACAAATCAAAATAATCTAGGTTGATTGCATCCCTCTTGCCATTAAAAAAATCCTTGGTTTGATCTATACGGAATTCAAATAGTCCAATGGTATTATAAGGTTTGAGGGAATGACCTCTGAAGGGATGATAGAAAATTGAACAAACTTCGTTGATGGACAACCAATTCAAAAAGAACTGTCAGACACTTTGCTCGCAAATCGAGTATCAATTTCAGGACGAGGAACTGCTGCATCTGGCACTGACCCATAAATCCTTCACCGAATTTAAATCAAAATCCGGACAGAGGAACAACGAGAAACTCGAGTTTTTGGGAGACGCGGTTCTGGACATGGCCATTTCCGAGCTTTTGATGGACCGTTTTCCTGAATTGGACGAAGGCGGTCTTTCTAAATTCAGGGCAAGTCTTGTCAACGAGGATGGATTGGCCCACATTGCCCGAAAGATGGACCTGGGAAAATGCCTGAGGATGGGAAAAGGGGAAGACCTTTCAGGAGGCCGGGAAAAATCCTCATTGCTGGCTGATGCATTGGAAGCCGTTTTTGCGGCGATTTACCTCGATAGCAGGAAAGCTGGAGGCTTTTCCAAGGTTTCCAAAATCATCTATGAACTCTACTCTGATGAATTGCCGGATCAGGTTGATTCCTTCATTTCAAGGGATTACAAATCAGAACTTCAGGAAGTGGTGCAGAAAAGCCTGAATCTTCCAGCAAACTATGAGCTGATCAATCAGTTCGGCCCGGATCATCAAAAAGAGTTTGAGATGGTGGTCAAAGTGGAAGAGCGCATCCTCGGCAGGGGAAGGGGTTTTAGCAAAAAGCAGGCGGGACAGGCCGCAGCTCAGGACGCCCTGGTCCGCATGCAAAACGAATCTGAATGACGGTCATAGAGTTCATCTGATGCAGGAACCCCAGAAAGTCCGGATCAACAAACTCCTCTCCCAGGCCGGTGTTGCTTCACGCAGGGAAGCAGAAAAACTGATCCATGCCGGCAGTGTTATCCTCAATGGAAAAACGGTGACCGAACCTGGGCAGACCATGCTTCCAGGGACCGATCATCTGACGGTGGAAGGCAGGAAAATCCGTTTCCACCAAGCTCCAAAAACCAAAGTGTATGCGCTGTACAAGCCCAGGAATTGCATAACAAGCCTGAATGATCCCGAGGGAAGGAGAACCGTTAAGGACTTTTTCCCCCGTGATGCCGGAAGACTGTTCCCGGTGGGAAGGCTTGATTATGACGCGGAGGGACTGCTGCTGCTGACCAATGACGGAATGCTGGCCCATCGGTTGATGCATCCTAATCATAAAGTCTGGAAAAGTTACTTTGTCAAAGTCAAAGGTATGGTTTCTGAGCAAGTCTTGAGAACCCTGAGAAAAGGCCCAAAAATCAGCGGGAGAAAACACCAGCCTCTTCGCGTCAAATCACTCCACACGGTGAATGATAAAATGTGGCTAGAAGTGTCTCTTCGTGAGGGCAGCAACCAGCAGATAAAGAAAATGTTTCTTGAATCGGGACACCGGGTGCTGAAAATCAAACGATTCAAGATTGGCCGGGTGGAACTTGGTGATCTTGCACCGGGATCTTCAAGGATTTTAACCTCAGAGGAGTTGGAAGAACTTTCTCGGGAAACGGATGGCTGAAACCGGAAATATTGATTCGAACCGTTGATTTAAATCATGCCAAAAGCGGAACTTTACAAAATCTCGGTAGTTGAAGGAAAGGTGCTCGTCAGGGTTCCTCCCCAGTTGGTTGGGGCACAGACAGCTTCCCTGGATGACATCCAAGCCGATTTGCACCTGATGGATGTCGATTACATCCCGGAAAAACTACTCGAGATCTATGAAAGAACCTCAGGAGAATTCGACTACCTCTGCGATGAAGAAAGCAAGGATTTCACCCTCCAGATCGAACTGACCAAGGACGAAAGTGCCGTTTATTTAAACATCGTTCCGCCCAAAATAGAAGAAGAACCACTGACTGAAGAGCGGATCTACGCGGCGCTCAAGGAAAAGGGAATTTACCAGGGAGTGTTGGAGGAAAACATCCAGAAGATGATTTCTGAAAAAATCTATTACGAGCCGACCATGATCGCCTGCGGCAGGATACCCGTCAACGGCAAGGACGGTTACGCGGAAATCCTCTTCCTCCCCGAGGCGGACCGGCCTGCTCCGGGAAGCCAGTTCAACCTCCGGGAAATCCCGATGCTCCAGGAAGTCAAGGCAGGGGATGAACTGATCAAGATGATTCCCTCCACCGCCGGAGAAGACGGGTTTACCATCACAGGCAAAGTAATCGGTGCGACTGCAGGGCGTGAATTCAAAATCTTTCCGGGGCGAAATACCCGTTTCAACGAAGAACGAACCCATATCATCGCAACCAGTGACGGAGTGTTATGCCAACTCGGGGAATACCTATCGGTCGAAGAAGTACATGTGGTCGACAAGGTTGATGCCAGCACCGGGCATGTGCGTTTCGACGGGGTAATCAAAGTCCGCGGAAACATTTCTGACCGATACAGTGTCGAAGGCGTCCGGATCGAGGTCGGTGGAACCGTAGGTAAGTCCAGGCTCCGCTCGATCGGGGACATCCGCGTTGCCCAGGGCATCATGGGCAGCATGATCCAGGCAGGGGGTTCCGTGCTCGCGCAGACCATCACAGACGCCCAGGTCAATGCAGCCGAAAATGTGGTCGTTTATGACTACATCATCAATTCCAAGGTCAATGCCGGAAATAACCTCGACATCCCGACCCACCATGGTTATGCCCATGGCGGAACTTTGCAGGCCGGAAACCTGATTCGGCTTCCCAAAGTCGGACCTCCCGAAGAATTCGCCAAGGAGGAGGATGAAGTCGAAGAACTTCCCACGACCACGACCATGCTGGAAGTCGGCATTTCTCTCGCCAGCAGAAAACAATTCAATACGCTGCTGGAAAACATCCAGAATAATTTCAATGAGTTCGAGGACAGTCTGAAGGAAATCCTACCGGTTTTCGAAAAATCCATCGAGGAAGGTCTTTCTCCGGAAGATCTGGATGCATTGAACGAAGCAGGTGAGGAAGCTTCAAAAAAATCCAGAATGGTCTTTCTTGACAACAAAAAAATCCGACTTCAGCGTGAGATCAATCATCTCAATGAAACCGTCAATGGTGGGATCGTCTTCATCACCGGAGGCATCCAGCCTGGAACCGCGATCAATGTCCGCAGGATGCGTTACAATGTTCTGACACCGACGACAAGCATGGCTTATCATTTTTCGCAAAACGGGGTCCAGTCCGCAGCTTGTGAAACGATGATTGATGATTACCGGAAGTATCTGCTCAAACTGCCCGCATGACTGAACAGGAAACAGTGCCACTCCAATCCATCTTGAAACATGGCTGAAATCACAAGAGAAGATCTGGAACGGCGGGTCAAGCGCCGGGAAAACCTGAAAGACATGGATCTCAGCGGACTGAACCTCGACGACTTGGCCATGGAAGGTGCGATTTTCCGTAAATGCAAACTCACCGGCACCACATTCAACCACGCCCGAATGGCCTTTGCCCGTTTCGAAAACTGTTTGATGAACGATTGTGAGATGCAGCGTTCCAACCTTCAGGAAGCCTCCATCCGTGAATGTGATCTCAGTAATTCAGATCTCGGTGACAGCGAAATGACCGAAATCAATATGAGTAAGAGCGTCTTGAGCAAAACCAATCTCAGCGGATGTTTTCTCAATCATTCGGTTTTCATTGGCTCTGATTTGCAGCTCTGCAATTTTTCCCAGTCCACACTTAACGGCAGTTTTCTCAACGGGGCAAAATTGATGGTCTGTGACTTCACTGCCGTCAATGCTGAAAATTTAACTGCCCAGGATGTGGATTTCACCGGATCAATGTTTGAGGGCGCCCACCTCAATTCATCCCGAATGCAGAAAAGCCGCTTCAATTTCTGTAACCTGAGTGTTGCCTCATTCAAGGAATGCGATTTGAGTGAAAGCCAAATTGCTTTCTCAAAACTGGATTATGTAAATTTCAGTTCTGCTACCCTCAATTCGGCATTGCTGATCAAAGTTTCAGGAATCGAGGCAGACCTCAGCGGAGCGCTTCTCAACGGGGCAAAAATGCAGAGAGCGGAACTGACCAAAAGCAAATTCGATAATGCCGAAATGAACGGAGTCGAAGACGATGAAGCGGTCTTCGATGAATCCAGCTTCGAAGGCACCGCCCGATGAAAACCTCTCAGACCCTTCTCCTCATTTTCCTGGGAATGATCCTTGGGTCCGGAGCATGGGCTGAATACCGGGCCTACGAGTTGGAAGTCTTCGACCGGACCACCAAAACCTCCGAAACGATCATCACTTCCTTTTCTCCGGCTGATTACATTCTGACCCATGGGGGACCTGACCGGATCGGCATCATCATCCGCGCCTCCTGGGTCTGCTACGGAGACACTTCCCGGAGAAAAAAAGTCTGCCCCGTTCCCAAACCGATCAATCCGCGTTATAAAGATGGGGACCGGGTTCAGATCATGCTCGACAAACACCTGACCCACGAATGGGTCGGAGTCGTCGAAAACAGTTTTTTCAGGCCGGAACTGCGGAGCAACGTCTACGGCATCCGGTTTCCGGACCGCAACAACCTCTATACCCGCTATTACGAAGCCAACCTCAGAAAAGCACCCTGACCCAAGGGCACCACCACATACCTGCCAAACCCCTTGCACACAGAGGAAGAATGAAAAAAAAGATACACGACGCAAGCCTGATGACCGCCATCAAAACCCCTTACAAATCCGGGGGTGAGATCGACCTGGACTGTTATGACGAACTGGTCACGGAACAGATGCGCAATGGGGTGGAAGGGTTGATTGTCTGCGGAACCACCGGGGAAGGCCATTTGATGGATTGGGAAGAACACCTGATGCTCATCGCCCACAGTGTCAACCGCTTCGGTGATGAACTCGTGATCGTCGGCAATACCGGCAGCAACAACACCCGTGAAGCCCTGAAAGCCACCCGTTACGGTTTTGCCTTCGGTATGGATGCCTCCCTCCAGATCAATCCCTACTACGGAAAAACGTCCGAAAAAGGGCTGAGGGAACACTTTAACCGTGTGCTCGACCTTGGCCCTGCCATCATCTACAACGTGGCTTCCAGAACCGGTCAGGACCTCCAACCGGAACTCATCGAATCCCTGGCGGAACACTCCAACCTCGTCGGCGTCAAAGAATGTTCCGGAAACGAAAGAATGGGTTACTACGAATCTAAGGGAATTGCCTGCTGGTCCGGAAATGATGACCAATGCTTTGAAGGCCGTCACCGAAATCAATCCCATGGAGTCATTTCCGTTATTGCCAACCTGTTACCAGGGTTGATGCGCAAACTCATGGATGAGGATAACTCCGAACTCAACCAAAGGCTGCAGCCCCTGATGGCGTGGCTCTTTCATGTGCCGAGTCCCAATGCCCTGAATACCGCCATGGCCATGACCGGCGCCGCCCCTCCGGTCTTTCGCTTGCCCTATGCCCCCCTTGACTCCAATGCCAGGCAGGAAGGATTTCAGCTTCTCAATGCTTTTTCCGATGATGAAAGAGTCGGCAATACCCTGAAATTGATGGATGATTCGGATTTTGAACTGAGTTGCTGAATCTGAAAATTCTTCTAAAATTGATTCTCTAAAATATCAATCTTAGGAAATCAAATAACTGGTTCAGAAAGCTTCAAGAGTTTCCTAAAAATAATAGGTCATTCCCGTGGATAGTCTACTTTTCACCCGGTAATGAGCAAGAATCACTGAACTTGAATCCGATGGGTCGAAGTGTACCGTACATCGATGCGCAGAATCTTAATTTTTTGGATCATGATTCAGGG
>OCVP010000111.1_pt1 | contig 36478 bp, 37 predicted proteins | sample 1539171 | NCBI WGS metagenome assembly OCVP01 (sample SAMEA51879418, study PRJEB22527) | metagenome
TTGGTTATCAACCAACATTAGCAACTGATATGGGTAATCTTCAAGAAAGAATTACCACTACTAACAAAGGATCAATTACCTCAGTACAAGCAATTTATGTACCTGCAGATGATTTAACTGACCCTGCTCCGGCTACATCTTTTGCTCATTTGGATGCAACAACTGTGCTTTCAAGACAAATAGCTGAAATTGGAATATATCCTGCTGTTGATCCGTTAGACTCAACTTCAAGAATTCTAGACCCTAGAATTGTTGGTGATGAACATTATAGAGTAGCAAGAGATGTGCAAAGAATATTACAATCTTACAAATCATTACAAGATATCATAGCCATTTTGGGTATGGATGAATTATCTGAAGAGGATAAGCTGGTTGTAGCTAGAGCGAGAAAAATTCAAAGATTTTTATCTCAGCCATTTTTTGTTGCAGAAGTTTTTACAGGATCACCAGGAAAATTAGTAGATTTAGACTCAACCATCAAAGGCTTTGATGCTATTTGTAAAGGTGAATATGATCATTTACCTGAAGCAGCGTTTTATATGGTGGGCACGATTGAAGAGGCAATTGAGAAAGCTAAAAAAATGGAACAAGAAGCTGCTGCTTAATGAGCGAAGAGTTTAAAATTGAAATTGTAAACCCAGAAAAATCTTTTTTAGTAAAAGAGGATGTTTTAGAGGTTGTTGTACCTGCATTTGAGGGTGAAATGGGGATTTTAAAAGATCACATATCTATTATTTCTTTTTTAAAACCTGGGATAATTAAAGTATTTTCGAAATCAGGTGATGAAAATTATTATGTAGAAGATGGAATTATTGAATTTAAAAATAATAATTTATCTATCTTAACAAGCACAATAATCTCTGTGGCAGATTTAGATAAATCTAAACAAGGGGATTTACTCAAAAAAGCTGAAGCGGAAGCAAGTAAATCTGAGATAAGTGATCAGGCTAAATATTTAGCAGATCAAAAAGTCGAAGTTCTAAGATCGATTAACTAATAATAACTCTAATTTTTTTTTAATTTCTTGATAGACGTGTAATTTAAAATCTACCACAACTTTTGTTAAGGATTCTAAATCAATCCATTTCCATTCAAGAAATTCAGGTTTTTTTGTTTTAATATTTATTTCACTATCCTCTCCAGTAAACTTCATTATAAACCATTTCTGTTTTTGTCCCTTATACTTACCCTTCCAAATTATACCCAATAAGTGATCTGGTAATTCATATGTTATAAAACCATCTAATTCTTTAATTAGCTCTACTTTTGTAATACTAGTCTCTTCCTTTAACTCCCTGTATGCGGCGGTAAGAAAATCCTCACCTTCATCAATACCTCCTTGTGGCATTTGCCAAAAGTTTTTTGGGTTGTCTATTCTTCTTGCAACGAAAATTTTATCTTCTTGATTAAGAACAACAATGCCTACACCACTACGGAGTGGTAGATGTTTATATTGCTCTTTCATTTAACCGTTTAAAAGTTTTAATGCGTAGCTTAGTTGATTATCAGTGTCTGTCTTAATCCTAAATTCATCCGTATCTTCATCAATCTCAATGTCAGGACTTACTCCAACTTCAGAAATTGATTTGCCTGACGGTAGGTAATATTTTGCAACAGTGAGTCTTATTGCTCCTTTATTCTTTAGTGGAATAATTGATTGCACTGAACCCTTTCCATAACTATTTTCGCCTAAAATAATTGCTCTTTTATGATCTTGTAGTGCTCCAGCAACTATTTCTGAAGCAGATGCAGAACCGTAATTAATTAATACAACCAAAGTTTTGCCACCTATCAAATCTCCTTTTTTGGCAAACCATTTTCTATTTTCAGAGGCCTTTCTACTTTTGGTAGATACAATCTCCCCATTATCTAAAAAAAAATCTGATATCCTTATAGCTTGTGATAACAACCCTCCAGGATTATTTCTTAAATCTAGTATATATGAATTTATATTTCCATTTTTTTCAAATTCTCTAATTTGCTCTCTTATTTGATCACCACTATTTTCATTGAAAGAAGTTAATCTAAGATAACCAACGTTATTTTTTAAAAGATCAGCTTTTACTGATTTAATTTGAATTATTTCTCTTACGATTTCAAATGTTAAAGCTTTTTTTTGTCCAATTCTTCTTACAGTTAAAATAATTGATGAACCTACAGGTCCTCTCATTAAATCTACAGCTTCACTTAGAGATTTACCTTGTACCTGAATATCATCTATCTTTATGATGTAGTCACCAGCTTTAATTCCAGCTCTAGACGCTGGAGTATCGTCAATAGGGGAAATTACTTTTACAACTCCAGACTCCATATTTACCTCTATTCCCAAGCCACCAAATTCACCACTTGTTTCAGTCTGCATTTCGTTGAAAATTTCAGGTGACATATATGCTGAGTAAGGATCTAGTGATTGAAGCAAACCATCTATTGCAGCATCCATGCTTTCAGATTGATTTATTTCATCAACATATTCCTTATTAATTTTTTCTAATACTTCTCCAAATAAATCTATTTTCTTATAAACATCATTTTCAGCTGCAACGACAGGATTAAAAGTTGAAAACTTCAGGAAAAATATACTGATAATAAAAAAAATTTTCCTCATATTATAAGTTTTTCTTTTGGAATAAATTCTGACCACATTTTTTCTAGTTCATAAAATTTTCTTTTTTCTGGATGAAATATGTGGACAATTAGATCTATTCCATCTACCAGTTTCCACTCAGTACTATCTTTTCCCTCGATTTTTGAATCTTTCATTCCATAATCTTTGAATTTTTCTAAAACTTGCTCAGAAAGTGACTGGATATGTCTAGATGACGTACCACTTGCAATAATCATGTATTCAGCCATTGAACTTTTATCTTTAAGATCGATGCTAACAATGTCTAAAGCTTTATTGATATCTAAAGTTTGAATTATGATTTTTTTTAAATCAGAAATTTTGTCCATTAATTAACTAAACCATATCAAATTTTTCTCAATTGAGAAGAAGAAATATTGACCTTTTCAAATTCAATAAATTTCAAATTTTCTCTATTTAATCTTTTATATGTAGTTGAATTTAATGATTTTTTTTTATAACCATGCCTATCAAATACTATTATTTTACATTTCTGTGAAATTAATTTCCATTTATACCATTTGTGAAATTTTATTAAATTATCAGCGCCCATTATAAAATAAATTTTGTTTTTTTTGTTCTTTGAAATATGATTTATCAAATCAAAAGTTTTATTCGATTTAATTATGTCCTCATAAAATTTTACTTTAATCAATTTACTTGATCCAATAATTTTTTTGCAATGCTTGATTCTATTATCTAAACTTGTATGCGTCTTTTTTTTAAAAGGATTTTTTTTTGTTATTGCCCAAATAACATTTTGTAATTTAAATCTTTTAATTGCTTCTTTTGAGATAGTTAAGTGACCTTTGTGTGCAGGATCGAAGGATCCACCTAGGATCCCAATTTTGTTTCTTCTTGTAACCAATTTACTTTCTAATTTTACCATTACTTGTTACTTGATATTTGTAGGAAATTAGTTGTCCAAGTCCTACAGGGCCTCTTGGTGGAAGAACATTTGTCGAAATTCCAACCTCACCACCAAATCCAAATTCACCACCATCTGCAAATTGTGTAGATGTATTGTGCATCGCTATTGAACTTTTAACTCCCATTAAAAATTTTTTAGCAGTTTTTTTGTTTTTAGTAATAATACAATCAGTATGCATAGTTCCATATTTATTAATATGAGAAATAGCCTCTTGTAAGTTTTTGACTGATTTTACAGAAACGCTTGCAGATAAATATTCTTTTGACCAATCTTTGATTGATGCTTTTTTGATTTTACCTTTATAAATTTTTCGTATTTTATTATCACCAATAATTTGACAACCTTTTTCCTCTAATATCTTTAATATATGAGCTCCAAACTTTTTGATTATACGCTCATTAAGCAAAATTGTTTCAGTTGCTCCACAAATCGCTGTATTTCTTAATTTTGCATTTACTATTACTTTAGTAGCAATTTTGGGATCCGCATCTTTATCTACATATGAATGACAAACACCTTCTAAGTGACCAATAGTTGGAATTTTAGAAATGTTTTGTACTTTTTTAACTAAATTTCTACCCCCTCTTGGTATGATTACATCAATAAAATTAGTCATTTTAGTGAGTAAAAAATCTACCACTTTTCTATTCTTTATATCGATGAATTGAACAAAGTTTTGATTAACTTTATTAATCTTCAAAGCTTTTCTGAATAAATTTGATAAAATTTTATTAGAATAAAAGGCCTCAGAACCACCTTTCAAAATAACTGGATTTCCAGATTTAAAACATAATGATGCTACATCCGAGGTTACATTTGGTCTACTTTCATAAATTACACCTATTACTCCTATCGGGATTGATATTTTTGAAAATACAAGTCCATTAGGTCTTTTCCATCTTTCAATAACATTATGAACTGGATCCTTTAACTTAATTATTTTTTGGATTGAATTAATAATACCCAAGATTTTTTTTTCATTTAAAATAAGTCGATTTATTAAATTATCTCTAAGCTTAATTTTGATAGCCCGATCTACATCTTTTTTATTTTCTCTAAGAATTAAATGCTTATTTTTTTTTATCATTTTAAGATAATCACTTAAAACTTTATTTTTTTTATAAGTATTTATTGGTTGAGCAAACGCTTGTTTTGATCTTTCTCCAATATTAATTAATATCTTTCTCATTAGATTTCTACCATATCATCTTTATGCACTACCTCAGATTTCGACACGTATCCTAAAATTTTTTGTATTTCATTCGAATGACAGCCCATAATTAAATTTATTTCTTTGGATGAAAAAGAGCTAAGTCCACGAGCAAACTCTTTTTTTTTATTATCTAAAATTTTAATATGATCTCCCTTATTAAATCTACCGACCACTTTTTTAATTCCAGCCGCTAATAAACTTTTTCCACTATGAAGAGCCTTTTTTGCTCCATCATCAATTATAAGTTCACCCTTAGGAGAAATTGAGCTGATTATCCACTTTTTTCTTGCATGCATTTTAGATATTTTAGAAATAAACCAAGTGCAGTTATTTCCACTCTGGATACGATCGATAGGATTAAGACTTAACCCATTTGCTATTACCATATTGCAACCAGCCAAATTACAAATTTTAGCAGCTTCGATTTTTGTATTCATGCCACCACTTCCTAATTCTGTCATACCTTTGATATTTATACTTTTAACAACTTTGTCTAAATCAATCACTTTCTTAATTAATTGAGCATCTTTGAATTTTTTTGGATTTTTTGTGTATAAACCATCCACATCTGAGAGTAATATTAAGGTATCTGCATTTGTAATTTGAGCTACTCTAGAAGCAAGTCTATCATTATCTCCATATTTAATTTCAGATGTTGCAATAGTATCATTTTCATTAACAATAGGGATGAAATCAAGATCGAATAAGTTTTCAAAAGTTCTTTTTGCATTAATTGATCTTCTTCTTTCCTCGGTGTCATCAAGAGTAAGTAAAATTTGAGAAATATTTAATTTATATTTTGAAAACGTTTCTAAGAACAAATTCATCAATTCAATTTGTCCTATAGATGCAATTGCTTGACTTTTATCTAGCTTAAGATTTTTTTTATTATAATTCATTTTTTTACATCCAAGGGCTATTGCGCCTGAAGAAACAATTATAATTTTTTGATTATTCGATCTTAATTTTTTTATATCTTTCGCAAAGCTAGAGAGCCATTTTTTTCTTATTTTCTTTTCTTGGTCAACTAAAAGTGAAGATCCGATTTTGATAACAATTTTTTTTGAGTTTTTAAGATACATAATTCAATAATTTTGATTTGATTTTTGATACTGAAGATTTATTGAATGTTGATAAAGCAATAACTTCTGATTTAGTATTCTTTTTAAAATCTTTAATTATGTGATTAACCTCTTTTTCATCAATAAGATCTATTTTGTTCAACACGATTAATTCTTTTTTTTTAGTGAGTTTGTTACTATATTTTTTAAGCTCATTTTTTACTTGTTGATAGCTTTTTTTTAAATCTTCACTTGTAATATCAATTAAATGTAAAAGAGATTTACATCTCTCAATATGTTTCAAAAACTGAATTCCAAGGCCTGTACCTTTATGAGCCCCTTCTACTAATCCTGGTATATCTGCTATCGTAATTTCTTTATTATCATAACTTGCTACTCCCAAATTTGGATTTAAAGTGGTAAATTGATAGTTTGCAATTTTAGGATTTGCATTAGTAACTGATGCTAATAAACTTGACTTACCTGCATTAGGTAATCCTATAATCCCAATATCAGCTATTGTTTTCAATTGAAGCCAAATTGTAAACTCTTCTCCTTGAGTTCCTTTTGTAAATTTCCTTGGAGCCCTATTGGTAGAACTTTTGAATCTTGTATTACCCAATCCACCTTTACCACCAGCAGCAGCGATAAATTCCTCACTAATTTTCGTAAAGTCGTAAATTAATGTTTTGTTGTCCTCTTCAAAAACTTGCGTTCCTAAGGGAACCTTTAAAATTAAATCTTCACCACTCTTGCCTGTTCGGTTTTGTCCTGCACCGTTCTCACCTCTCTTTGCTTTATGATGTTGTTGATATCTAAAATCAATCAAAGTATTTAAATTCTGTTCAGCTTTTAAAATTACTGAACCTCCTTTTCCACCATCACCACCATCTGGGCCACCAAATTCTATAAATTTTTCTCTTCTGAAACTTGGAGAACCATCTCCACCGTTTCCAGCTTTAATATAAATTTTAACTTGATCTAAGAATTTCATAATACAACAATAGTTTAAGTTGTACTATTAATTGGGTTTTACTGAAACAAAAGTTCTATCTGACTTTGTTTTTTTAAAAACTACTTTACCTTTTATTACTGAAAAAATTGAGTGATCTTTACCCATTCCTACGTTTTCTCCAGGAAATATTTTTGTACCCCTTTGTCTTACAATAATGTTTCCAGGAATAACAGATTGTCCACCGTACTTTTTGACACCAAGTCTTCGCCCAGCACTATCACGTCCATTTCTAGAAGATCCGCCTGCTTTTTTTGTTGCCATAGTTAATTCCTAGTTATTTACTAGCCTCTTTTTTTGTTTCTGTCTTTTTTGTTACTTTAGAAACTTTTTCAGCTTCTGAGAGAATTTTACCATCTTTTGAAAAAATTTTATTTATTCTAATCATAGAATATTCCTGTCTATGCCCATTTTTTCTTCTTGAGTTATGTCTTCTTCTTTTTTTAAAAATTAATACAGTCCTATTTTTACTATTTTTAATTAAGTCAGCTTCAACTTTTGCACCACTTACCATTGGGGCTCCAACTTCTATTTTACTGTCATCTCCATAAGCTAAAATTTCATTAAATTCTATTTTTGAATTAGCTTTGATATCTGTTAATTTCTCAATTTTCAAAATCTCTCCAGATTTCACTTTGTATTGTTTACCACCTGTTTTTATGACTGCGAATGACATATAAATACTCTAAATTTTGTTAAGGCAATATAGTCTGAGCAAGCCTATAGTCAAGTTTTATAAATCAAAAATTATCCTTTAAATCTCTTAATTTTGAAAAACTTTCAACATCTTTAGCTTTAAGAAATATATTGCATTCTATTTCATCAGATAAAATTGATGGAATGGTGGGTTGGCCATTTCTTATTTTTTCTTTAATTTCTTCAATTTTACTTTTCAAATTTGAATTATCAGGATCGTTTGACTCACAAAATTTTGAATTTTGTAATGTATATTCATGGCCGCAATATATCTGAGTATCTTTCGGAAGTTCTTTTATTTTTTTTAATGAGTTGAACATCTGTTCATAAGTTCCCTCAAAAATTCTACCACATCCTAAAGAAAATAAAGTATCCCCAGTAAAAATTATTTTTTCCAAAAAAAAATGAAAGGCAATATGCCCACTTGTATGACCTGGAATGTGATAAATTTTCGCTTCAAAATTTTCGCCTTTCCATTTTTGATTATCTTCCACAAGTACATCAATTTCTGGAATCCGATCTTTATCTTCTTTAAATCCAACTATTTTAGAATTATATCTTTTCTTTAATTCTAAGTTGCCACCTACATGATCATAATGATGATGAGTATTAAGAATATATTTTAACTCAATATTATTACTTTCAACATATTTTATAATTGGAGCTGCCTCACCAGGGTCAACAACACATCCAATATTTTTAGTGTCATCGATTAACAGGTAACTATAATTGTCTTGTAAACACTTAATTATTTCTATTCTCATCTTATTTTTCAATTAAGAATATACCTAATTCTGCAAATAAATTTTTATAAAATAAATTAGAATTATTAATATTTGATATATTTTTATTTGTCAGAGCTAAAGATTTAAAGATTTTAAAGTTTATAATTTTTGAAAATTTAACAAAATCTTTAATCGTACACATATGAATATTTGGGGTGTTATACCAATCATTTGGTAATGATTCTGTGATTGGCATTGTTCCTTTGATAAGCAAATTTAATCTTACTTTCCAATGACCAAAATTTGGAATTGTTATGATTGCTTTTTTTCCAACTCTTAAAAGTTCTTTTATAACAATCTCAGGATTTACGAAAGCTTGTAAAGTTTGACCTAGAACAACATAATCAAAAGAATCATTTGGAAATTGTTTTAAATCCAATTCCGCGTTTCCTTCAATTACAGTAAGTCCTTTTGATACACAGATTTGAACTTTATCCTTTGAAATCTCAATTCCTCTCGCATCAACATTTTTATTTTTTTTTAATGACTCCATTAATGTTCCATCATCACAACCAACATCCAAAACTCTTGTTTTTTCTTCTATTAAATCGACTATTATTTTATATTCTGTCTTCACTATTATCTCTCTGAGTAAGATTTATCTAAAAAATTTTTAAGGGTTTTCAAAAAGTCTGGAACATCTAATAAAAAAGAATCATGACCTTTGTCAGATTTTATTTCAACAAATCCAACATCAGCACCAATTGCATTAAGAGCGATAACTATATCTTTATTTTCTTGGGTCGGATAGAGCCAGTCTGAGGTAAAAGATATTATAAAAAACTTAGCCTTAGTTTTTTTAAATGCATTAGATAAATTACCATCAAATTGTTTAACTAGATCAAAATAATCCATTGCTCTTGTGATATAAAGATAACTATTAGCATCAAATCGATCTACAAAAACCGATCCTTGATATCTTAGATAACTCTCTATTTGAAAATCTGCATCAAACCCAAATTTAAGAGCATCTCTTTCTTGAAGTTTTCTTCCGAATTTTTCTTGTAAACCTTTTTTAGACAAATAGGTTATATGTGCAGCCATTCTCGCTACTGATAACCCTTTATCAGGAAGAGTATTATTAGATAAATATTTTCCGTCTGACCAGTTATGATCTGATGCTATCGCTTGTCTACCCAATTCATTAAAAGCAATATTTTGAGCAGAATGATTAGAGGTACATGCGATTGGTACTACTGTATTAGCTTTATCTGGATAATTACTAATAAATTGCAAAACTTGCATTCCCCCCATCGATCCACCAACAACTGAAAAAAGTTTTTTTATCTCAAAATGATCTAATAAATTTACTTGTGCGTTGACCATGTCATTAATAGTAATTACAGGAAAATCGGTTCCGTAAATTTTATTTGTATCAGGATTTTTGTGGCTTGGACCAAATGAGCCCATACAACCACCTATTACATTTGCACAAATAACAAAATATTTATTTGTATCTATTGATTTGTTAGGACCCACTGCATAAGACCACCAACCATCTTTTTTTGTAACGGGATTAATACCCGTAACAAATTGATCACCAGTAAGCGCATGAAAAACAAGGATTGCATTATCTTTATTTTTATTAAGCGAACCATAAGTTTCATACGCGAGTGGAAAATTATTAATAGTTTTACCACAGTCAAGTTTCAATGGTTTTTTAATAACAAGCGTTTTTATATTCTCTTTAATATTCATAATTATTAATGCTAATTATTGAATTGTGAGAAAAAAAACTTTTTTAGCGGTTTTTTTAAAGCGCTCGCAATTCAGGTAAATCAGCGCATAAATTTTGTACAAGATGTTATTTAGTATGTCAATTTTTAAAATATTTGAACTAATTCTATATGAAAAATTGTTATTTTATTTATAAAGAGGCTAAAATTTAAAAGATGACAACTATAAAATTTAAAAAATTTAATATTGAGGCTTATCAACCTGGCAAATCAACTATTAAGAGTTTTAATAAAATCATTAAACTTTCAGCAAATGAATCAGCTCTAGGAGTAAGTGCCAAGGCCAAGAAAGCAATATCAAATAAAAAATTAAGTCTTTTCAGATATCCTGATGGAAAGTCTAAAAAATTACGAAGTCAGATCTCAAAAAAATTTAGTTGTGACAAAGAAAAAATAATTTGTGGAGCTGGTTCAGACGAAGTTATTCAAATGTTATGCCAACTTTTCCTTAAACCAAAAGATGAAGTAATTCTTCCTCAGTTTAGTTTTTTAATGTACAGAATATATGCAAAAATAGTTGGTGCAAAAGTTGTTTTTGCCAAAGAAAAAAATTTTAAAGTTTCTGTCTCAGAAATAATTAAAAAAGTAAGCAATAAAACTAAAATTGTATTTCTTGCTAATCCAAATAATCCGACTGGCACTTACTTGAACAGTTTTGAATTAATTGATTTAAGAAAAAGATTAAGAAAAAATATCTTACTTGTTGTAGATGATGCTTATGCAGAGTACATGCAAAATAGAGACTATAAATCTGGTTTAGATTTATTCAAGAATAAGCAGAATGTTTTTATATTAAGGACATTCTCAAAAATCTACGGACTATCATCTTTAAGAATTGGTTGGGGATATGGTTCAAAAAAAATTATTGATGCTTTGAATGTTATTAAACCTCCATTCAATGTTAATGAAGTAGCTCAAAAAGCAGCTATTGAGTCACTTAAGGATAAAAAATTTATTTCACGTTCAGTAAAACATAATCATATTTATGCAACAAAACTGAAAAATTTTTTGAGCAATTATGATATTAGCTCAAATAAAGTTTCTGCTAACTTTCTATTATTGAATTTTAATAAATGCAAACTAAGAGCTAATAGTTTCTATGAAAAATTAAAAAAAAAGGGAATTATTTTAAGGTCTACTGAAGAAGGTTATAAAATAAAAAATATGCTAAGATTAACGATTGGGTCAAAAGAGGAAAATATGAAATTTATCAAAGCAACACAAAATATATTTAGAAAATGAGAAATATATTAATTATAGGCTGTGGGTTATTAGGCTCTTCTTTAGTAAGGAGGATTTCAAAAAAAAAAATAGCAAAAAAAATATTTATTTATGAAAAATCAAAATCTAATATCGCTAAAATAAAAAGTCTTAGATTACCTGGAACAATTGTTAAGTCTCTTAAAGATGGTTTGGTAAATTCAAACTTAGTGATTGTTTGTACATCAACGAGTGAATATAAAGAACTTATTCTTAAGATTAATAAAACTATTTCGCCAAAGACACTGATTACTGATGTGGGATCTTCAAAAATAGAGTCATCAAAAATTATTAAAAAATTTTTGAAGCGTGGTGTAAATTGGATAAGGAGTCACCCTATCGCTGGATCAGAGGTGAGTGGACCAGAATTTGGAAAAGCTGATATGTTTGAGGATAAATGGTGTGTATTAATTAAGGATAAAAAAACAAGTCCTAAGAATTTAAAATTTTTAATTTCTTTTTGGAAAAAGATGGGCTCAAAAACTGTTATTATGAACTCTGAAAAACATGACAAAGTTTTTTCTATCACAAGTCATTTACCACATTTAATTGCCTATAATTTGGTTAAATCGGCTCAAGATTTTGAAAAAATACTCAAATTTGGGCTTATCAAATACAGTGCTGGGGGGTTGAGAGATTTTTCAAGAATAGCTGCTTCAAATGAAATTATGTGGAGAGATATTTTCTTTGACAATAAGGTTAATGTTACAAAAGCGATAGACTTATTTATCAAAAACTTAAAATCTTTCAAAAAAGATATAAATTCTAAAAATAATAAATCAATTTTAAAAAAATTATCTCAGACTAAAAAAGTTAGGTCTAAAATTATTAAATTAAAACAGGATGTAAACAAACCTGACTTTGGTAGAGATTAAATATTACTAATATTACTCACTTTTTTAACTTTCAGATTTGCGGTTTTATCAATTAATTTAATTGTTTGTCCTGTTGGCATTATTATCACCTTCTTTTTTGGTCCATAAGCATGAATAAATCTAGACTTATTTAGACATATACCAACATGTCCTTTCCAAAATACGATATCTCCTTTAAGTCGATTTTTACTTCTTTTTCTTTTACAAAATCTTATTTGATCTTTTGTATCTCTTGGAAAAAATATTCTGTTGTAATAAAAATAGATTTGAATTAATGCTGAACAATCAATCCCATCACAGGTTTTTCCGCCCCATAAGTATTTTGTGTTTAAAAAGAATTTGAATATTTTGATATAATTTTTCTCATGATGATCAATATTTTTGATATCACTTTTTTTGATCCATTTATTTTTTTCAAATTCTATATACTTTTTATTTTCATTTCGTTTACACACACCAGATCCATAATATAGATAATGGTTTGAGGACAAAAATCTTTTATCTCTTTTAAAGAAAATTCTAGATTTAATTTTTGAAATTTTATATGAGGGTTTAAAATTTTCTAAAAACTTATCTTTTTTTATATATCCAATATAATTGTCATAATGAGTTTTTATTTTTATATATTTTTTTCTTTTCAATAGAATCTTAAATTTCTCTCCATATAAAATTTGTGAAACTACCTCAGAATTATGAGATGGTTTAAAGTAAATGTTAGCTACAGGTTTATTTAAAAAATTATTTTTCACTTAGTTGTAGTTTATTTTTCATGATCCATAGGATTATTAATGAAGGAATTACCATTAGCGCAGTCAAAATGAAAAATATTCCCCAATCACCATTTAACCAATCAACAAGGGCACCAGAGGAGGAGGCTAAAGTTGTTCTACCAGCGGTGCCTATTGAGGCTAAGAGCGCATATTGAGTTGCTGTATAGGCTCTGTCTACGAGCATAGATATAAAGGCTACAAAAGCTACTGTTGCAAATGCAGCAGCTATATCATCAAAAATAACTGCAATAGCAAATAAAAATTCTGATTTATCGCTCCAGGCCAATACACTGAACAAAAGGTTTGTACTTGCCATCATAACTCCAGCAAAAAACATTGCTTTTAACACCCCGGATCTTATTACAAAAAGCCCACCTAAAAGAGTAAACGTCACAGTAGTAATCCAACCTAACGTTTTAGAGTAAATAGCGATATCTGATTTACTAAAACCTATTTCTTTATAAAAAATTATAGACATCCTTCCAAGAAATGCCTCTCCCACTTTAAATAAAAAAACAAATCCTAAAATTCCTAAAGCAATCGAAAAGCCATTTTTTTTAAAAAAACTAATGATTGGGCCACTTATTGTTCCAGCAACCCAGGTTATCAATTTTGTAAATATATTTTGATTTTTAAATTGAGATGATATTAATTTGTCATTTTCTTTTTGTTGATCTTGTCTCTCTAAATTTCCAGACTCGTCAATGAACATTAAGCCAATGTTCATTAAAATTACTAAAATCCCCAAAATTAAGAAAGTTAGTTGCCAATAATTTTCAAAACCAATGTTTTGAAGAATATCTGCTGCAAATAATGATAGTACCCCACCTAACTTATATCCTGTCCACCAACCGACAACCGCCATTGCGGCTCCAGCAGCCATGGATTTTCCCTCATCCTCACCAATCTGTTCAATTCTTAAAGCATCAACTGTTATATCTTGAGTTGATGATGCTATAGCAATTATTAAGCCTACTGAAACAACTAAAGCTAAATTTTCAGATGGATCGAGTAAACTCCAAAGAGCAAGTGAGAGTAAGATGATAATTTGCATCAAAACAATCCATCCTCTTCTGTGACCTATTTTTTTTGTTAAATATGGTATTTGTATTCTATCTATTAAAGGTGCCCATAAATAATTAAATGCGTAAACTGCAAAAATTAATCCAGCCCATCCAACAGTTGATCTGCTTAGTCCATCTTCTTTTAACCATAAACTTAGACTACTTCCAATCAAAACCCATGGAAAACCTGATATTGCACCAAGCAATAAAATTTTGAGCATTCTTTTGTCAAAATAAACCGAGAACATTTCAGACAAAGAATTTTTTTTAATTTCTATCAAATTTAATTCCTCCAAAAAGATGGTAAAAATAATACAAGGATTGCAAATAATTCCAATCTACCCAAAATCATACCAAAGCTTAAAATCCACTTAGAGATATCAGGTAGTGATGAAAAATTTCCGTTTGGCCCAATAGTTGAACCTAGGCCAGGTCCTACATTTGAAATAGATGTTGCAGCACCAGAAATTGAGGTAATAAAGTCAAGACCCGTCAAAGATAATAATGCTGTAATCGCAAAAAAAATTACTAGGTACATATAAATGAAAGAGATAATTGATGCGGTAAATTTATCATCAACAGGACTTTGATTATATTTTAGAACAAAAATTCCCTTAGGATAAATAATTTTTTTAAGTTGATTCAAAACAAATGAATAAAGTATTTGAAATCTAAATATTTTTATACCACAGGTTGTTGAGCCAGCACATCCACCAATAAACATTAGACCTATAAATATAATTAAAGGAAATCCACCCCAGTTATCAAATTGTGCATTTACATATCCAGTACCTGTCAAAATTGATATTACATTGAATAAAACTGTTCTGAAGTTTAGTTCAGACGATTTATCTAAAAACAAATAAATTGATAAGATCAGAATACTTATTAAGATTATTTTCAAAAAAGTTCTAATTTGAATATCTGAAAAAAATATTCTTCTATTACCGTTTAAGAATTTGATATAAGCGATAAAAGGCAAACTTCCCAAGATAATAAAAATCATTGCTGAAATTTCTATTGAAAAACTGTTAAAGAAACCAATGGACTCGTTATAGTTTGAAAAACCCCCAGTTGCTATTGTTGTCATAGAATGGGTTATACTATCAAAAGTATTCATCCCAAGAATTTTATATGATATTGCGCAAAGAGTAGTGAGACCTGAATAAATGTAAATTAATCTCAACGCAATTTCTTTCGATTTAGGAAGAATTTTTTCTGATGAGTCACTGTTAGAAATTTTGAATAATTGCATACCACCAACATTCATTATTGGCATCAAAGTGATCGCCATAACAATTATTCCAATACCACCCAACCATTGAAGAATTGCTCTCCAAAGCAAAATTGCTTTGGGCATCTCCTCTAAGTTTGGAATGATTGTTGAACCAGTTGTTGTAATGCCTGACATACTCTCAAAAAATGCATTGGTAAACGAAAAATTGACTTCAGAAAATATTAGAGGAAGTGAGCCAAAAATTGCGATACTTAGCCAAGATAACGCGGTCAATAAAAAAGCTTGCTGTAAATTTAACTTCTTATCATGATCAAGATTAGATAAAAAAAATAGCGTACCAAAAATAATTGTAATAATAGAAGCACCAAAAAAAGAAGAGTCAATTTCTTCGAAAAAAAATTGAACAAATATTGGTATCAACATAAAAATTCCAAGAATTATTTGAAGAATTCCAAGAGTAAAAAAAACAGTTTTATAATTAGACATTTTGAAAGAACATTATTTTATGGTAAATAAATTTCAACTCTATAAGAATAAGTTAAAGCGTTAATTTAAGATTTTATTTGAATTAATCATGATTAAAAAAGAGAATTTTGATAAAACAAGTGCATGGCCTTTCGTTGAAGCAAAAAAAATGCTTCGAGAAAGAAAATCTTTTATAGAAAAAAAAGGCAAAATAATTCTCCAAACAGGTTATGGTCCTAGTGGTCTTCCACATATAGGAACTTTTGGAGAAGTTGCAAGGACATCAATGATTGTAAATGCACTAAAACATTTGACTGATTTACCAACTGAAATCATTACTTTTTCAGATGATATGGATGGTCTTAGAAAAGTACCTGACAACGTTCCACAAAAAGAATTATTAGAAAAAAATTTGCACAAACCGCTTACTAATGTGCCTGATCCCTTTCAAAAATTTAATAGTTTTGGTGAGCATAATAATGAAATGTTAAAAAAATTTTTAAACAATTTTAAATTTAAATATAATTTTAAAAGTTCAACATCACTTTATAAATCAGGTTTCTTTAACTCTTCTCTCCAAGTTATTTTAGAGAATTATGATGGTATAATGAATATAATACTTCCTACACTAGGAAAAGAGAGACAAAAAACGTATAGTCCATTTCTTCCAATTTGTCCGGTTACAGGTCATGTTCTAGAAATACCTGTAAAAAATATTAATAAAGAAAAATCTATTATTGTTTTTGATAATAATGGAAAAGATTTGGAAACAAGCATTTATGATGGAAATTGTAAATTACAGTGGAAAGTTGATTGGGCTATGAGATGGTATGCACTAGATGTTGATTTTGAAATGTATGGAAAAGATCTTATAGAGAGCGCAATACTTTCAACAAAAATTATCAAATTGATTGGAAAAACAAATCCCTCAGGGTTTGCATATGAACTATTTTTGGATGAAAAAGGAGAGAAGATTTCAAAATCAAAGGGAAACGGCATCACTATTGATCAATGGTTAGAGTATGCTTCTCCTGAAAGTTTGTCGCTGTATATGTATCAAAATCCAAAAAGAGCAAAAAAACTTTACAAAGAAATAGTTTCAAAAACTGTCGATGATTATTTGGATCTGATTGAGAAAGCAAAAAATCAAAATGAGTTGCAGCTACTTATGAATCCTGTATGGCATGTTCATAATAGTTTGGTGCCTAAAGAAAATATGATTATGTCATTTTCAATGTTATTAAACCTGGTCGAAACAAGTAATGCTGACAGCAAAGAACTTCTTTGGAAATTTGTTAAAAAATATAAAAAAGACATTTCTGAGAAAGATAATCCTATCTTTGATAATTTAGTAGGCTATGCAATAAAATATTTTAACGACGTAATAAAATTGAAAAAAAAATATAAAAAACCTAATGGTGAAGAAAAAAAAGCTTTAGAAGCTCTGGTAAAAACTTTAGATAAATGTGACGACAAAATGAAACCAGAAGATATTCAAACAATGATATATTCGACTGGTAAAGAAAATGGATACACTGAGAACCTTCGAGATTGGTTTAAATTAATTTACGAAGTAGTTTTTGGAGACGAAAATGGACCAAGGATGGGTTTTTTTATAAGTTTTTTTGGTGTGAAAGAAACAAAAGATCTTATATTAAATAAAATTAAATAATGTTTTCAAATTTAAGATCTTTAATTTTTAAATTAGATCCCGAGACGGCTCATAGTTTAGCGATAAAGTCACTAAAATTTAATTTTATTCCAAATATTTTAGATGACGAAAAAAATAATCCTCTTTTTAAGACTAAATTATTTAATAAAGAAATAGAAAATCCAATTGGTATGGCAGCAGGATTTGATAAGAATGCCGAGGTATATAATTCATTGTTCAATTTAGGGTTTGGTTTCGTCGAAGTAGGAACTGTTACACCATTAGAACAATACGGAAATCCCAAACCTAGAGTTTTTAGACTAGTAGAAGATGAGGCCCTGATAAATAGACTTGGTTTCAATAATCTAGGTTCAAAAAATATTGCAGATCGAATTAAAAGAAATAATCCAACTGGATTACTTGGAATAAATATTGGACCTAATAAAGACTCAGAAGATAGAACAAATGATTATATACAGTGTTTAAAAATGTTTAATGGGGTCTCTGATTATATCACTGTTAATATTTCCTCACCAAACACCGAAGATTTAAGAAACTTTCACGATCAAAAAAAATTAGATGATCTTTTAAAACTAATAGAAAAAGAGAAGAGAGATCTTAACTCTAAAACACCTATAGCGGTAAAAGTATCACCAGATATTAATGATAAAGAAATTATGAAAATTTCTGAAGTGCTTTTAGATAACAAGATAGAAGCTGCTATAATTTCTAACACATCTGATACAACAAGAGAAAATTTACAAAATACTCAAAGCCATCAAAAAGGAGGATTATCCGGGAAACCTATTGAGTTAAAGTCCTCAGAGTTAATCAGAAAATTTTATAAAGTTTTAAAAGGCAGAATTAAAATTATAGGCGTAGGTGGTGTGGACTCTGGCAGATCTGCTTATCAAAAATTTTTAGCAGGAGCTGATTATTTACAACTTTATACAGGCATGGTTTTTAGAGGTCCAAATATTGTTGGTCTAATTAAAAAAGAACTAAAGGAAATACTATTAAAAGATGGTGTAAAAAACTTTAATGAAATAGTAGGAAAAAAGGATTAGAATAATCTAATAAACTTGACGCCATCAATATCTCACTTTATATAGTCGAACAAATTATGACAAAAAAATGTGAATTAACTGGGAAAAATCCAATGAAAGGTCATAACGTTAGTCATGCTAACAATAAGACAAAAAGAAGATTCTTACCTAATTTAAAAAAAGTAAAATTTACAAGTGAACTTTTAAAAAGAAGCTTAAAATTAACAGTGAGTAATGCAGGGGTTAGATCAGTAGATAAAAAAGGTAGTTTTGATGAATTTCTAAAATCTGTAAAAAATAAAAATTTATCTCCTAGATTAAAAAAACTAAAAAAAAGTTTATTAATTAAATCTCCATTTCAAAAAAAAACTGCACAATCTAAAACAGCTTAATGAGTAAATCATTTTTACTTCTATCATTTTTGATGGGTGTTGTTGTCCTATCCTCTAATTATCTTGTTCAATTTCCAATTAATTATTATGGTTTAAATGAAATATTAACCTACGGAGCTTTCTCTTATCCGATCGCTTTTTTAATTACAGATTTAGCTAATAGATCTTATGGAAAAAGAGTTGCAAGAAAAATTGTATATTTTGGCTTTGTACTAGGAATTGGTTTTACAGTTTTATTTTCTACTGATTTTGCAGATCTTATATCTATTCGTATAGCTATTGGGTCTGGAATTGCATTTTTAACTGCACAATTATTAGATGTCCAAATATTTGACAGATTAAGAAAGAAAGAATGGTTTGTTGCACCATTAACATCTTCAATGATTGGCTCAACAATCGATACATTTTTGTTTTTTTCAATATCATTTTATGGGACTGGCGTGCCATGGGTTACACTTTCTCTCGGAGATTTGATTGTGAAAGTAATAGTAGCTTTGATCATGTTAATACCATTTAGATTACTCTTAAAAACTTTTAAGCCAATTAAAGCTTAAATCAAAAACTTATAAGACAATATTTTATAAGCGAGCTTTGCAACAAGAAAGTTATATGAATTAAAACCTTTAATAGGTGCTAATTCATTGATGTCAGCACCAACAATGTTTGAATTTTTTGCAGCAATTTTAATTATATTGAGTGTCTCATCCCACAATAATCCACCAGGTTCAGGAGTCCCAGTGGCTGGCATAATACTTGAGTCGAAACCATCGACATCAAATGTTAAATAAACTGTCTTATTTTTTATAAGTTTTTTAAATTTTGTTAAATCCCACTTTGATTTATCTTTTGCCCAAAAAATATTTATTCTTGATTTATTCTTTTTTAAAAATGGAATTTCACTCTCTGATATATTTCTGATCCCAAAAGATATTAATGATATATTTTTATGGTCTAAGCACCTTCTTATTGCTGATGCATGAGAGAACTTTTCACCATTGTAACTATTTCTTAAATCAGCATGGGCATCGAAATGTAAGAGACAAATTTTTTTGTATTTTTTGACAAATGGATAAATACATCCAGGTGTAATTGAATGTTCTCCTCCAAACGTGATTGGAAAAAGTCTTTTATCTAAAATTTCTTTATTTATATTTGACATTTTCTCGAGAGCCTTTTTGATATTTCTATGAATCTTAAAGGGCTTTAATGTTTTAATCCCAATTTTTTTATAAGGTTCACAATTTAGCTCTTCATCATATAATTCCACTTGATGAGAAGCCTTTATAATTTCTTTAGGTCCGTTTCTGGTGCCACCACCATAACTAACAGTTTTCTCAAGTCCAAATGGAACCACAACAACCTTTTCTTTGAAATTAAATTTATTGTCGACTCCTAAAAATCCATTTCTGTTTGATAAATATTTCAATTTTTACTCAAAAATTTTTGTGAATTTTTTCTTATCCCTATTTTTCCACTCACCTCTGTGATAAGCGTCGCTAGCTATTAGGGGTAGTACACTAGTGGCTTCAGCAAATACCATTTGTTCTTTTGTGACATCAACTTTACCCCATGAACTTGCTTCCTTTAATGTTGAACTACTGCATGCACCGTCTCTAGAGTCGGCAACTGTGATTTGCACCGCATATTTATGCATGTCAACTTCCTTGCCTAATAATTCAGCACAAATTACGGTGTCTTGAATAAAATTTTTTGGAACACCACCACCAATCATAAATAAACCTGATCCCTTTGAGCGTATTTTAATTTCAGTCAATTCTCTAAATTCTCTTATAGAGTCAATTGTCATATGCTTTTTTGGATTTTTTTCTTGATGTATAACTAAACCAAATCCAGCACTGGAGTCGGTGAAAGCTGGGCAAAAAATTGGAACATCATTATCGTATGCTGTTTCAATCAAAGAGTCTTTTTTAGTAGAATTTTTTTTTAAATATTTACCAATTTCTTTAATAAATTCTCTGGATGTATAGCTTCTAGGTTCCAAGGTATCCGCGATTTCACATATTTTTTTATCACAAATCTGTAACTCATCTTCGTCTATGTATGTGTCGTAAATTCTATCGATATAATTTTTTCTTAATTCAGTATCATCTTGGAATTGAGACCCTTGATAGTGTTTAAAACCAAGAGCTTCAAAAAAATCCATGTCAATTATTGAAGCGCCAGTCGCCACTATTGCATCAACCATATTATATTTAACTAAATCTTTATAAATATTCATACAACCGGCAGCAGATGTTGAACCTGCTAATGTTAAAAAAATTGTACATTCTTTGTCTTTCAACATTTCATTATAAATATTGGCTGCGTTTGCTGTTTCTCTTGAAACAAAAGACATTTTTTCCATGGAAGAGATAATTTTTCTAGAATCGAAAGATGTAATATCAATATGCTCTACAGGTTTTTTTAAGAAATCTTTTTTACTGTTGTGACCAAGATTTTTATTTTCTGACATTAAGCAACTAGAGTAGCTTTGTCTGAATTCTTATCATACATAGACATTATTGGTTTATCCTCAACTTCATAAATCTCATTAGAGTAATAACCATTAAATTGAGTTCTAAAAGTTAAACCATATGATCCTAATTGACCAAGTTCAATGTAATCATTTTCTTTTATATTATTAGGAAGTAGGAAGGGACCTTTCATATAATCCATACTGTCACATGTTGGTCCATAAAAATCAAATGCAGTCATTTTCTTGGAAATAATCTTACTTGAATTTTCTTTAATTAATTTTGATGGAAAAACTATATTAGGTGTTCCAGCATCAAAAAGTGTACCGTAAGTACCATCATTAATATAAAGTTTTTGTTTTTTTCTTAAATTAACTCTCACGATTGTTGATCCACTTTCTGCAACCAAAGCTCTCCCAGGTTCACAAATTATTTGAGGCATATTCTTTAGATTTAAATTTTCTAAACTTTTTTTAATTTCCTCCATATAACTTTCCAAAGATAGAGGCACAAGATCAGGATAAATTGTCGGGAAGCCTCCACCGATATTAATATAATCTGGAATTATTTTAGTTTTTTTAATTATATTTCCCACTTCATTAATTCCTTTAGAGTATGAAATTGGATGCATACATTGGGAACCAACATGAAAACTCAAGCCAATTTTTTTTGAATGAAGTTTTGCAAGTCTTAACAGTCCTGAAGCTTCAGAATTCAAAGCACCAAATTTTTTTGATAAATCTATTTCAGCATGCTCATTGGAAACAGCAACTCTAATAAATAATTCTAAATCTTTAGCATTGTCTGTTGTTTCGATAATTTTTATTAATTCATCTTTAGTATCTAAAGCGAAAGTTTTTATTCCAAAATTGTAATAAGCTTCCTTTATGCTTTCTCTACTTTTAACAGTATGCATAAAAGAACATTTTGCAGTATTATTAAATTTCCTCACTGCTTTGATTTCTTCGATAGACGCAACATCAAATTGATTAATTCCACTTCTTATCAAAGTTTTGATAACTTCAGGATGGGGATTAGTTTTTACAGCATATAGTATTTTACCTGGGAACTTATTTTGAAAGAATTTTGAAGCAGAAAGAATAGAATTCTTCCTTATACAATAGACAGGTTTTTCCGGTTTCAGTTGATTTACTAATTCTTCAACTGACTTAAATTTTTGCATTTTAAATGCCCCCCAAAAAAAATTTAACAAAAAAAAAGTCTTTTATTTAAAAAAAACTTTAATATTCGAGCAATTAATTGAATAGTTATTCAATGTAAAGCAAATAATGGCCTATTGAATTGTGGAAAAAAATATCCATATGTGGCTCATGAAAAACCAAGCTCCATTACAAAATCTGGCTGATTTTGACAATAAATCCTTATTAATAGTGGATGATGACAATCCTTTTAGGGAGAGATTAGCGAGAGCGATGGAAAAGAAGGGGTTTGAAGTTTTACAAGCTGAGAGTGTGCAAAAAGGTAAAGACATGGTTAAAGTGAAAAAACCAGGTTTTGCAGTAGTTGACCTTAGGTTAAATGATGGAAATGGATTAGAGGTTGTAAAAGAAATTCAATCATCAAATTCACTAAGTCGAATCATAATGTTAACTGGATACGGAAATATTCCAACTGCTGTAGCTGCAATCAAAGAGGGTGCTATTGACTATTTAGCTAAACCAGCAGATGCGGACGATGTAGAAAAAGCGTTATTAGCAGATCCATCAAAAAAAGCTGCACCACCTGAAAATCCAATGTCAGCAGATCGGGTTAAATGGGAACATATTCATAGAGTATTTGAATTGTGTAACAGAAATGTTTCAGAGACTGCAAGAAGGCTCAAAATGCATAGAAGAACTCTTCAAAGAATATTATCTAAAAGATCGCCTAAATAAATTTTCTAAATTTAATAATTTTTTTTGCTATTAAAGTAAGTAGACAAATTTTGAAAATCTCAGCAACTAAAAAAGGCAATACACCTAATTTTAAAATAGGTTTATCCCAACCAATTAATGTACCTAGCCACAGAATACCTAGGATATAAATTGTTGAAACTGAAAATATTAATTTAAAAAAAATTAAAAAATAATTATCATCATTTTTTATGAATGAGGCTAAAAAACACGCTGATAGAAATCCAATTAAATACCCCATTGTTGGACCTGTAAAATAAGCCAAACCAATTCCTCTTTCAGGAGAATTAGAAAATACTGGTAAACCCAATATACCTTCTAATAAGTATAAACTTACAGTGGCTAGAGCTATTTTATATCCGAAGCTAATACCTAAAAATAAAACTATGAATGTTTGCATAGTCATTGGAACTGGATAAAAAGGTATCTTGATTTTGGCGGAAATTGTAAGAATTATTGAACCTATAAAGATAACCAATAATGATTTTACAAGCTGGTTTTGAGTATTTTGCTTTATAAGTTCCATAAAAAATAATACTCTTATTTTTATCTTTAATCTATATTAAATTTTAATGAATAAGATTCAAAAAACAGATCATTTTTATCTAATTGATGGATCAGGTTATATATTTAGAGCATATTATGCCTTACCACCATTAACTCGAAAAAGTGATGGATTACCGACTGGAGCAGTAAGTGGTTTTTGCAGTATGTTGTTTAAACTTCTTGAAGACTCAAAATCAAATGAAAATCTTCAGAAACCAACTCATTTTGCTGTTATTTTTGACTCAGCGAGAAAGACTTTTAGAAATGAAATCTATAGTGATTACAAAGCCAATCGATCTGAGGCACCAGATGACTTAGCACCACAATTTGAATATATAAGAAAATCAGTTTTAGCCTTTAATTTACCCTCTGTTGAATTAGTTAATTATGAAGCAGACGATTTAATTGCAACTTATGTTGATCAGATTTTAAAAAAAGGAGCAAAGGTAACAATAGTTTCATCAGATAAAGATTTGATGCAATTGTATAGAAAAGATGTTCGTATTTTTGATCCAATGAAAAATAAGTTCATCTCTAATGAGGATGTAAAAAACAAATTTGGAGTAGATCCAGATAAAGTTATAGATGTTCAGGCTCTAGCTGGGGATAGCAGTGATAACGTTCCTGGTGTTCCTGGAATTGGTGTAAAAACTGCAGCAGAATTAATTAATAAGTATGGTGATTTAGAGACACTTTTAAAATCAGCAGATGAAATCAAACAAAATAAGAGAAGAGAGACTTTACTAAACAACAAAGATAAAGCTTTAATAAGTAAAAAATTAGTAACATTAAAGCACGATGCTCCAATTGAAATGAAACTCAATGATTTTGAATTAAAAAGAATTGATAAAGATAAACTTTATAAATTTCTAAGAGAAATGGAGTTTAATAGGTTACTTAGCTCTGCCATTTCTGCTTATGGGGAACCAGATTTTAATGGTGAAAAAAAGGATGTTCAGATAAAGGAAAAAAAAGTTGAAATTGATAAGAAAAATTATTTTTTAATAACAGAACACAGTAAAATTGATGCATGGATTAAGGAAGCTGAGGAAATAGGAGAAGTTGCAGTTGATACAGAAACAAATTCTTTAGATCCTCATCAAGCAGATTTAGTTGGAGTATCTTTGAGCTCTAAGATTGGAAAAGCTTGTTACATACCAATAGGACATAATTCAAAAAAATGCATTGATAAAGACATAGTGCTTAAAAAATTAAAACCTTTACTTGAAGATCCAAGTATCAAAAAAATAGGTCAGAACATTAAATTTGATTTTATTGTATTTTTTAATCACGGGATAACACTATCAGCTATGGAGGATACCATGCTCATGTCTTATGTGCTAGATGCTGGAAAAAATAGACACAATATGGATACGTTATCTGAAATTCATCTGAATCATAAAACAATAAAATTCAAAGAATTAGTTGGTTCTGGAAAGAAACAGATAAATTTTAGTGAAGTCGATTTAGAAAAAGCAAAAGATTATGCCGCTGAGGACGCTGACATAACTTATAGACTATATAAAAAATTCTATAAAAGTTTGAAAGAAGAAAAAATGATTAATATTTATGAAATTTTTGAAAAGCCATTACTTAGAATTTTAGCTGATATGGAAATACAGGGTATTAAAGTTGATAAAAAGTTTCTCAAAACATTATCTACCAAATTTGAAAAAAAGATTGAAAAAATTCAGAAAGAAGTTTTTAAACTCTCCAAGAAAGAGTTTAATATTGCTTCTCCAAAACAACTGGGTGAAATTCTATATAATGATCTTAAGATTGCAGACTTAAAAAAAACAAAAAAGGGAAGTTTTGCAACAAGTGCATCAGTATTAGAAGATCTCGCTTTTAAAGGTCATAAATTTCCACAATTAGTCCTGGACTGGCGGCAAGTTTCAAAACTAAAAAATACCTATTCAGACTCATTACCCGAACATATTAATCCTGATACAAAAAAAGTTCATACTTCTTTTTTATTAGCAGCAACGACTACAGGACGATTAGCTTCAAGTGATCCTAACTTGCAAAATATTCCAATTAAATCAGAAGATGGTAGAGATATTCGTAAAGCTTTTGTTGCTGACAAGGATAATATTTTGATTTCTGCAGACTATAATCAAATTGAAATGAGAATTTTAGCTGATTTGGCTGATGTTAAAGAATTAAAAAAAGCTTTTCAAAATAATGAGGATATACACTCTCTAACTGCTAGCCAAATTTTTAATATTGATATTAATAAGGTGAATCAAGATCAAAGAAGAAAGGCTAAAGCCATAAACTTTGGAATAATTTATGGAATTTCGCAGTATGGATTAGCGAAGCAAATAAATGTCTCTAATTTTGAAGCTGAAGAGTTTCTAAATTCATATTTCTCAAAGTTCCCTGAAATAAAAGTTTATATGGATCGAACAATTAAATTTTGTAGAAAAAGTGGTTATGTAAGTAATATTTTTGGAAGAAGATCTCATTTTATAAATATAAATGATAAAAATTATAATGTGAGAAACTTTCAAGAACGTGCAGCAATTAATGCTCCAATACAAGGGTCGGCTGCTGAAATAATGAGATTAGCAATGATAAGAATTGATAAAAAATTAAAAGAGCAAAAATTCAACAAAACAAAGATGTTACTTCAAATCCATGATGAACTAATTTTTGAAAGTCCCAAAAATGAAGTAAAAAAAATATCCAAAGTGATAATTGAAGAAATGTCTAGCGTTGCTGAGAGTGATCAACATTCTTTCTCAATACCTCTTACAGTAGATTTAAACACTGGAGAAAATTGGGGTACATTACATTAATTTATTTGCCCAAATTAGAACAATTTAGTATTTTTATAATTAAGTATGCAAAAACAAACAATTGCCTTAGTAGATGATGACAGAAATATTCTAACCAGCTTAAGTATTGCTCTTGAAAAAGAAGGGTTTAAAGTTCAGACTTACATTGATGGAGAGAGTGCATTAATTGGATTAACCAGGACACCGCCAGATCTAGCTATTGTTGATATAAAAATGCCAAAAATGGACGGTGAGGAATTGCTCAAGAAATTGAGAAAAAAAACCTCATTACCAGTTATTTTTTTGACTTCTAAAGATGATGAAATTGACGAATTACTAGGACTAAAATTAGGTGCTGATGATTTCGTAAAAAAATCAGGTGGTTTTTCAATTAAAGTTTTAATTGAAAGAATTAGAGTTCAACTTAGAAAAAAAGATTCCAAAGAAACTCTTGAGGAAAATAAAAGTATTATATCGCATGGAAAATTAAAACTTGATCCGTCCCAATTAGAGTGCGAATGGAATGGGAAACAATTGCCTGATAAATTGACTACCACAGAATTTTTACTTGTAAAAGAGCTAGCCAAAAGACCAGGAATTATAAAAGAGAGAGCTCAATTAATGGACATAGCTTATAGAGAAGATACAGATATTGAGGATAGAACAATTGATAGTCACGTTAAAAGAATCAGAAAAAAATTCAAAAAAGTTGATCCTGAATTTTCAGCTATAGAAACTAGATATGGAAGCGGATATAGATGGAATGTTAGTTAATGCTCAGCAATTTTCTTAAGAACTTATCAATTTTAAAAAAATTTTTATTCATAAATTCTATTTTTTTCACAATAATAGGCCTGTTCACATTCGTTTATTTGAAAAATGTCCAACCAAATTTAATTAAAAAAAAATCCTCAAATCATATTGAGGTTATCAATAATACAATTGATAATCTAACAAGATTAAATGTAAAATTTGTTGAAAAAGATATTAGAAAATTTTTGTTTTCAACAAGATTTCTTTTTCAGAACTTGGATAGAGTAATATTTTTTGATAATAAACTTAATCTAATAGGAGACACTGATACATTAGACTTAGATCCAAGATCATTTTCACAAAGGTTGGATACTATTGAGTTAGAGGTGTTGGACTCAACAACAACAAAAAAAATCACTGAAGAAAAAAATATAGATATTGGAAATGAAAATAATGTGTCTTTAAATGATGTTCTTTTAAATTACGCAACGTCTAAAAATTTTGGAATCCCTTTTACATTTACCGAGGAAGAATTTAATAAATTTAAATTGACTACCATCAAAAACGTGATGAAGGATGGAGAAAATATAGGATATTTAGCAATAACAGAAAATGCCAATGATATAAAAGCTGCCATAGATGAAAGAAAAACTTTTGTAATTAGGACTGCAATTGCAGTTGGTATCGTAATATTGATTTTTTCGTTTGTTTTAAATAGATATTTTTTAAAACCAATTAAAAATTTAGTCAGTTATACCAAAATCATAAAAAATAAAGACACAAAAAAAACAAATATAGATACATTAAAATTAAGAAATGATGAACTTGGTTTACTCTCTAATTCTTTGGATGATATGACTTTAGAATTACAAAAAAGAATTTCACATGCAGAAAATTTTTCAACTGATCTTGTACACGAAATTCGTAATCCATTGGCATCATTAAAAAGCGCATCAGAAATTTTACATGATGCACAAGACACTGAACAGAGACTTAAATTGATTAATATTTTAAGCCACGATGTACAAAGAATTGAAAGATTGATTACTGATTACTCACAAATGTTAAAAGATGAAGTTGCATTAAGTAAAGAAAAAATAAAAAAAATAGATATTGAGCCAATAATTAAGTCAGTAGTAGATGATTTTAATAATATTTATAAAGTAAAAAGAGGAATTAATATTTCTTATAAAAATGATGGTAAAAATAAATATTTAATTTATGGAATCGAAAACAGAATTGAACAAATCATTGCAAACCTTTTAGATAATGCGATTTCTTTTAGTGATGATAATAAAGATGTAATTGTGCAAGTTTCGAAATCAGAGGATAATAAAGTATACATAAAGATATTAGATGAGGGACAGGGTTTTAAAGAAAAAGACACGAATAAAATATTTAAAAGATTCTACAGTAACAGACCAGATAAATTTGGACAGCATTCTGGTCTAGGGTTAAATATAGTAAAAAATTTAGTTGATTTACATAATGCCACAATCAAAGCAACTAATAGAGAAGATAAAAAAGGAGCGAGTATGGAAATAGAATTTCCAAAAGTTTAAAGAGTTTTATTGATTAATTAATTTTTAATTGTTAGAAGAGCCACGATGGAAGATTATAAAGTAAGAGATTTATCACAAGCAGAATTTGGACGAAAAGAAATTTCAATTGCTGAAAGTGAAATGCCAGGACTTATGGCTTTAAGGGAGGAGTACGCTGGAAAATCTCCTTTAAAGGGTGCAAAAATTATAGGTTGTTTGCATATGACAATACAAACAGCAGTATTAATTGAAACCTTAGTAGATTTAGGTGCAGAAGTAAGATGGTCATCTTGTAACATTTTTTCTACTCAAGACCATGCAGCAGCAGCGATAGCAAAAGCTGGTATTCCAGTTTATGCGTGGAAGGGAGAAACAGAGGAGGAATATGTTTGGTGCATAAAACAAACCATTGAAGGTAAGAAAAGTTGGAAACCTAATATGCTTTTAGATGATGGTGGGGATTTAACAGCAATGATGCACAATGAATATAAAGATTTATTAAAAGATGTTAAAGGAGTTTCGGAAGAGACAACTACAGGGATAAAAGCTTTGAATAAAATGGAAAAAGAAAATTCTTTGTTGGTTCCAGCAATAAATGTGAATGATTCTGTTACCAAATCAAAATTTGATAACTTATATGGGTGTAGAGAAAGTTTAGTTGATGGAATTAGAAGAGCCACTGATGTAATGATGTCAGGAAAAATTGCAATTGTTGCAGGCTTTGGTGATGTTGGGAAAGGAAGTGCTGCATCATTAAGGCAGAGTGGGGCTCGTGTGTTGGTTACCGAAGCAGATCCAATATGCGCATTGCAAGCTGCAATGGAAGGTTACGAAGTTGTTTTAATGGATGAAGCAATTAGTAAAGCAGATATAGTTGTAACTGCGACTGGTAATAAAGATATTGTTACAGCTGACCATATGAGAGATATGAAGGATAGAGCAATCTTATGTAATATCGGACATTTCGATAATGAAATCCAGGTTGAAGCTTTGAAAAATTACAAATGGACTGAAGTAAAACCCCAAGTACATGAAATTGAACTACCTAGCAAAAAAAGAATAATTTTATTGGCAGAGGGTAGATTAGTAAATTTGGGTTGTGCTACAGGGCATCCAAGTTTTGTAATGAGCGCTTCTTTCACAAATCAAGTTATTGCTCAAATAGAACTATGGAATAATCATAAAAATTATGAAAACAAAGTTTATGTTTTACCAAAACATTTAGATGAGAAAGTAGCTACACTTCATCTTAAAAAAGTTGGTGCTAAATTAACTAAACTTTCTAAAGATCAAGCAGATTATATCAGTGTAGGGGTAGAGGGACCTTTCAAACCTAATGCCTATCGCTACTAAAAGTGATTTTATCAATTTATCTTCAGAAAAAAAAACAGAGGAATTAGCTGAGAAGATTTCAAAGAAATTGAAATTAGGACATGTAGTTTTTTTTGTGGGTGAGATGGGTGTCGGAAAAACCACTTTTATAAGATATCTAATCAACAATTTTCAAAAACAAAATGGACTTAAAATAACTGAAGTAACAAGTCCTACATTCAATTTATTAAATGAGTATCAAATTAAACAAATCAAAATTAATCATTATGATTTATTTAGAATAAATAGTTTAGATGAAATTCACAATCTAGGATTATTTGATGATATTACTAATGCTATTACATTAATTGAATGGCCACAAAAAATAAAACCAAAACCAAAAAATTTGATAGAATTAAATTTTGAATATGGAAATGATTACAAGAAACGAATATTAAAAATTAAGGGTTTAAATTTGTAATTATAGATAAATGCAAAATCTTAAAAAATTAAAAGGAGACGCGTCACATAGAAAGTTTTTTAGAAAAAAATCCAATTATGGTAATTCTATTGTAATTCAAGCAAAAAAGGACAAATTTAAAAATCTTCTTGTTTATGATGCAATTAGCAAGATTTTAAATAAAAACAAAGTTCTAGCTCCAAAATTATATCAAGAGAATTATAAGAATAATTATATTGAAGTTGAGGATTTTGGAAATAAGACAATTTTTCAAATTTTAAAGAAAAGTAAAAATAAAAAATTATTATATTTTAAAGATATAATAAAATTGCTTAATCAAATACAGTCAATAAAAGATAAAAAAATAAGAAATTTTAGAAATAAATATTATCGAATACCTGATTATAAAAATGAAATATTAATTCAGGAGGCTAATTTATTTTGTGAGTGGTATGTGAAAAAAAATTTGTCAAAAAATAAGAGACAAGACTTTAATAAAAAGTTTAAAAAAATAATTAAAACTTTATCTTTATGTCTTAAGATGAAAAAGAATGTATTTGTACATAGGGATTTTCATGTATCAAATTTAATGCTTGTTAATAACAGAATAGGTGTAATTGATAGTCAAGATGCTTTGATAGGAAATAGAGCTTATGATTTAGCTTCTTTAGTCGATGATGTAAGATTAAAAACCTCAAAAGTTCTAAAAAAAAAGATTTTTAATTTTTATATAGGTACTCAAAAAAAAATTGATAAAAAAAAAATAAAAAATGATTTTGAAATTTTATCTATTTTAAGAAACCTGAAAATAATTGGAATATTTACACGTCTGGCAATCCGAGATAAAAAAAAGGGTTATTTAAAATTAATACCATATGCGTGGGAATTGATTTCTTTAAGAATTAATGAAAATGAAATTTTCTTAGATTTAAAAAAATTACTAAATGATAATTTTAAAAAAAATTTATGAAAATTAATAATGCTTTTATTCTCTGCGCTGGATTTGGCAAAAGACTAAATCCTTTAACACTTGAAAAACCCAAACCATTACTTCAAATCAAAAATCAAACAATTTTAGAGGATTGTATTAATACTGTAATAAAACTGAAAGTCGAAAATATTTTTTTAAATACTTTTTATTTAAGTGAGCAAATTATTGACTTTTTTAAAAATAAAAATTTTTCAGTAAAAATAAAAATTATAGAGGACGGTAAAGAAATTTTAGATACTGGTGGAGGAATTTTAAATTTGATCAACCACTCAGATTGTGAAGATTTTTTTGTTTTTAATCCTGATACTATTTGGAATGAAAATTATGTGAGTGAAATTAATGATATGCAAAAATATTATTTTCAAAATAAATTAAATAATATTCTTTTATTAGTTAATAAAAAACTAAGTTTTGATAATAACCTAAAGGGCGATTTTGATTTAGAAGATAATATAATAAAACAAAGTCTTGAAAAAAACTTTATATATACTGGTTGTCAAATTTTGAATAAAAACTTATTTAATGAATATGAAGTAGAAAACTTCTCAATTGCTAAAATTTGGAATAAATTATTAATGAAACAACAGTTAAATGGATTTGAGAGCACCAATAAATTTCACCATTTAACGAACTTAGAAATTTTTAAAAAACTAAAAGGTTCTTAGATCTCTCTTTATCTAGATATTTACATTCATTTATTTTCAAATTTTCACCGAAATTGATTATTAAGGGATTTCCTGTTGGAATTTCTAAACTTGTGATTTGATTGTTATCTAAATTGAATAGATATTTACATAAAGCTCTTATGGAGTTTCCGTGTGCTGTAATTAATATATTTTTATTTATTAGTTTAGGCTGTATTTCATTTTTGAAATACTCCAAAACTCTGTTGTATGTATCTTTTAAAGATTCTGTGTCAGGAATGAGCTCTTTAGGGATTTTCTCATATGTTTCAATATTTAGGGGATGATAAGAGCTTTCTCTACTTAGTTTTCCAGGTTTTATATCCCAAGATCTTCGAAATTCAAAAACTTTATCTTCACCAATTTTTTTTGCAGTCTCAATTTTATTCAACCCTGTAAGCTCACCATAGTGTCTTTCGTTTAGCTGCCATGCTCTTACAAAATCCTTTTTTGATTTTAATACTTTTTGTATTATTTTAAGAGTATGGTTTGCCCTCACTTGAAACGAGGAATAATAAAAATCTATATTTATATTTTGATTTTTGATAAGTAAACCAGCTTTCTCAGCTTCTATTTTACCTTGATCTGTAAGATCTACATCAACCCAACCGGTGAATCTTTTTTCAAGATTCCAAATACTCTGACCATGTCTTACTAATATCAAAAAACTCATCTTGTCATATCTAAAAATTATTTATAAAAAAATCATTTAACTAAATGTCAAAATTTTTTTCTACATATAAAGTAATATTTTATATAATTAATATCCTTTTAATTATTTTATATCTATATCCTGGAAGTCTATTAGGCTGGATAATTTATGACAATAAAAGTATACAACCTCAAATAACACCAGATTTTGTTATATCATCAAATCATTTTTATGTATTTGTATTAATTTCAATTATTGGTTTTTTAACTTTTGCTAATTCCAAGAAAATTATCTTATTACTATTATATTTAATTTTTCTTTCTATCACGCTTGAAATTTTTCACCTATTTATACCTGAAAGAACTTTTCAATGGTCTGATTTATTTGGAAATTTATTGGGTGTTATTGTTGTAATTCTTCTTAATAATTTTATAAATAAATATGGTAGATTTAAAAAATAAATTATTAATTTTTATTTATTTTTTTACAATCGGCTGCTCATCAATTCCATCAAACACTTCTAACAGTTGTTCAATTTTTAGTGAAAGATATCTATGGTATAAACATACAAAAAAAGTTGAGCAAAAGTGGGGCACACCTATTTACATTCAATTAGCTATAATAAAAATGGAGTCTGATTTTGATTGGCTTGCTAAACCGGCAAGACAAAAAATTTTTAAAGTGATACCTTATAAACGACCTTCTAGTTCTTTTGGTTATTCGCAAGCAATTAAAGGAACTTGGGAGCAATATAAAAAAGAAACTGGTAATAAATTAGCAACAAGAGCAAGATTTAAAGACAGTGTTGACTTCATTGGATGGTATACAAATAAATCAGAAAACATTTTAAAGATATCAAAGAAAGATGCTTTCAAACAGTATCTTGCATATCACGAAGGATGGGGAAATTATAAAAATTATAAAAAAAATAAAAAAGTAATTGGACTAGCTAAAAAAGTTGAGAGACAATCTAATAAATACAAAAATCAATTATTGAAATGTAAAAGTAAATTAAATAGAAAAAAATATATTATTTTTTAGACAATTCTTTTTTTAGTTCTAAGTCAACTATATCAATCCTTTTAGTATTTTTTGCTAATGCGAGATACATTGAAGGAGTGACATATAAAGTAAAGAAAGTTGAAATAATCATTCCTCCTAATATTGTAGAACCAACTGCTAATCTTGAACCCTCTCCTGCACCAGGGCCAAAATTTCCAATCACTAAAGGCATCATTGCAATCATCGTACTCAGTGATGTCATTATAATTGGTCTAAACCGAACAGCACACGCTTCTTTAACAGCTAATTCAATAGTTTTTCCACTAGATCTAATTTGGTTTGCGTAATCTACAATTAAAATACTATTCTTAGTTGAGATACCTATTAGTATAATTAATGCAATTTGAGAAAAAATATTTACTGAGCTATTTAAAAATAAAATAAACACTAATCCTCCAAAAATAGCTAAAGGCACAGTTAAGATTATTATAAATGGATGAACAAATGAGTTGAATGTTGCAGCCATAACCAAATAAGCAGTTAGTAAAGCTAAAGCAAAAATTATAAATAATTCATTACTTGTTTCTTTAATTTCCTCTGATTTTCCTTTCCAAGTAATTTGGTTTTCTGGTGCTAAATCAACCATCACATTTTCAAAGTATTTAATCGCTTCTGTTAATGTATACCCCTCACTAATATTTGCAGAAATTGTTACAGCCCGTTGTCTATTATATCTAGCAAGTTCTTTTGCTGAACCTTCTTCCTTAAAACTAACAAGATTTGCTAAAGATATTAATTTTCCATTGGTTTCAGAGCGAACAAATATTTTCGAAACACCCTCTTTATTTCGTCGATCAGATAAATATTGTTGAACAATTATTGGATATTCTTTGCCTAATTTATTAAAGGTCGTTATTTTTTTACCCCCGTAAAGTGTTTCAAGTGTTTCACCAATTGATTTAGTTGAGACACCTAGATCTTTGGCTTTATTTTTATTTATTATTAATTTTACCTCTGGTTTGTTTCGATTGTAATCAGACTCAATTCTTGAGAGATTTTTATTAGATCTGAGTGTTCGTATAACTTTTTTTTGTATCGCCTCAAGTTCCTCATAAGTATTTCCATAAATGACCATTTGAACTGGTTTGTTGTAATTTGATACTCTTATAGATTGAGGAGATATAGGAAAAGCTAGGGCTTGGGGTAAAGTTACTATTTTCCCAATCGCTTCTCTAAGAACAACTTGTTGACCTTTTTTACGATTTTTCCAATCATCAAGGAGAGCGATTATTATAAAACTATTATATGAATTAGCTGAATTTCCAAATCCTGGAACACGCATTATAAATCTTGAATATGGACTATCCTCAGCTTGTAGCAAAGGAATAAGTCTTGCCTCTACTTTTTGGGCTTGTTCTTGAGTATATTCAAAAGAACTTCCTTCATCAGTTGAGCCAATTATTAGATATGCTCCCCGATCCTCCATAGGCAAAAGTTCTTTTTTTGAGAAACTAAATAAAAGCACTGAAGCAATTATTATAAAAACAATAAAAAAACTTACACTTTTAGTTTTATTAATAACATTAACTAAAGTTTCCTCATAAAATTTTGCGAAGTTGGAAAAAATTTTTTCAAATTTTTGAATAAAAATTTTTTTTGATTTTTTTTTGTATAAAAATTTACTTGCAAGCATTGGTGACAAAGTTAATGCAACAAAAGAAGAAACTACAATTGAAAAAGATAATGCAATCGCTGTTTCTCTAAATAATGTTCCAGAAATTCCCTCAATAAATATTAACGGTAAGAAAACTGCTACTAAAATTAGTGTTGTAGCAACGATAGCAAAAGAAATTTGTTTAGAGCCTTTATAAGCTGCAACGAGTGGGGTCTCACCATTCTCTATTCTTCTGTATATTGCATCTGTCATAATTACTGAGTCGTCTGTGATTATACCAATCGCTAAAATAAAACTTAAAAGGACAAAAATATTAATAGAAAGACCAAATATGTATAAGCCTAGAAAGGATGCTATTAAACTTACAGGGAGTGCAATAGCAGGTACGATGACTGCCTTTAAATTCCCTAAAAATAAATAAATTATCAATACAACTAAGATAAACGCAATGACCAAAGTTTTATATACTTCTTCAATTGCAGCCTCAACATAGTTAGCTCTATTGAACGAAACCCTTAAATCCAATTCTTCTGGTAAAGATTTTTTTACTTCAACAATTTTTTTTTTGATATCATTTGAAAGTTCTACCGTTGAAGCACCACTTCTTGCATAGATACCTATTCCTACGGTTTTCAAATTTATTTGATCTTTAGTTTGAGCTTTAAAAAGAGTTTTCTCTGATACTGGACCGAATTCAACGTTTGCTACGTCTGATAACTGAATTACACGATTACTAGTTTTTTTGATGGGTATTTGCTTTATAGTTTCAATATCGTTGTATGATTTATCTAGATTTAGTGTTAAGTCGATATTATCTGCTTCTAACGTTCCTGCAGGCAAACTTACATTTTCTCCACGAATTGCAAATTCAACTTCTTTA
>OCVP010000115.1_pt1 | contig 35712 bp, 37 predicted proteins | sample 1539171 | NCBI WGS metagenome assembly OCVP01 (sample SAMEA51879418, study PRJEB22527) | metagenome
AAAGTTTTTTTAGTTGTAACTGCCATTGATAATCAATGTTAAATACCGTGTTTTTGTAAATCCTTATAATTATATATACCTGATTTTACTGCTTGTTCTTGTCTTATTCTATTCTGTACTCTAGTATATAGATCTGGCATTTCGCTTTGTATAAGATTAAACGCTCTATTTCTAGCTCGTTGAAACTCTTGTCTAATTTGATGATAAAATAGTGTAGCTCTTACGTCACCACCCTCTCTTCTTAAGTTACCACCTGCTTCAAAGGCTTCAACAGCCTTAATCCAAGATGGATTGCTAACTATACGCTCTAAATTACGTCTAAATTGAACATCTTGAGACATAAACTTTTGTATCATAGATCTTTCTTTAGAAGTTAACGGTACACCTTTGTACGATGTTATTTCAGAGGGTAAATTGTAGTTAATACGTAGTAAAGCCTCCTTTACGGGGTCTTTATCTGCAAAAACTATAGCTACAGGGCTAACTAAATTGATTGCTCTTAGTAATGGGTTGGTAGGAGAAGCTACAAACGGCTTACCAGACCTATCTTTGTTAAGTATATCGTAGGTTGGATGTAGTGATTTTTTAAATAGTATATCTCTTCTAACGATTTCTTCAAAGAAGTTATTGGCTTCTACCTCGTTTGCTTGCATTGCATCACCTAAACCAGCTAATAAACCAGAATATGGTAATGATCTTCTAAATAAACCACCTAAAACCTTCTCAGCTCTAACTCCAGACATCTGACTAGCACTAAATAATGTAACTAAATCGTCTACACCTGCAAGCATGGACTTATCTACTAGAATAGAACCTATCATAAATGTACCTTTTTGGAAGGCTTCATCCATAAAGTCTTGATCTAAAGCACCCATGTTTGAACCTAGGTTAGCAAAGAAACCTATAATAGTATTCCAAGGTTCTAGAGTTCTGTAAGATACATATACGTTAGATCCTGGAATTGTAAAAGAGTTTGGTTGTATACCTGCCTGTTTCCAAAGCTGCCTAGTCTCATTATCGTAAGGTAAATCACCTGTAATGAAACCAGTCATTGCCATTATAGTTGTCAAACCAGCTATAGTATTACCTGCAGCCATACGTCCACTCATCAAAGCTCTAGCTTGGTCTACATCTTGTGGTCTAATACCATATTTTTCTAATACTTTTGGTCTAGTCTTACTTACTTCCATTATATCATGGTATTTTCTAGTAAATCTTTCTAAACCTGTATGAGCATATGTAAGACGTAGAGCATTATAACCAGTACGGACGAATGGAAAGAAGAATTGACCTAAAGGTAATGATGACATTTGCTCTAGAATCTGTAATTCTTGAGGTAAAGCTGTTGTTAAAGCTGCCTCGTCACCTGCTAAAGCTGCTGCATTATCAGTAACTACGTATTGATTGTACCTATCTTTAGTAAATATTTCATCTCTAAAAGTCTCATCAATTTTTGTTGCCATTTTATTAATGTCTGCTTGAGTAAGTGGTGTTGTAGATGATTCTATAACTGATCTAGCAGCTCTATGTCTCATTTCCATACGACCAATAACTGTTCTAGCTAAGGCATCACCAGCTCCCATTATGTTAACACTATATCTAGCAAGAGGAGAGGTATTAAAATTAACAATATTCGAGAGAATACCGTAAGCTCTTTGTTCATTTTTAGTTCCCTCACGCATCATGTGAGATTCAAGTAGTTTAAAGTTTTCTATATCTTTTTCTAAACGAAACTTACCTGCATATGACTGTGCTTTTCTATTTATACCTAGATCCCAGTTATGTCTCCAAGCTCTTAGACCTTCTGCATAGGCAGATCCTAGAGAGTTTATCATAGATGCAGCAACAAATGCTTCCTTCTGATTACCTCTAACAACAGCACCAAGATATGCCTGGAAAGGACGCATCAAAGCTACTAAGTTTGTACTAAATACAGCTTTAGATGGGGTACGTAGGTTACTAAGTAATGAGTTGTAGTATACACTAGATAGCTCTGCACTAAGCCTTGGCTTAACTCTAGTACCGTCCACCATCGTCCCTGTTACTATTCTAATAGGGTTCAATGTTGTACGTGCCTGTAGCCACTTGTGTACGTGCTCTAACCTACTAACAACACCGTCTGATAACATGTGTAGTTCATGTAGTTGATCTGCAACTTCTTCACCTTTACTCTTACGTATCTTTTTTATATAAGCAAAATAGTTTTCATTCTCTTCTACTACATCGTCATAACCAGATTTTAACCTTTTTTGCACTACTTCTTTAAGACCAGTTTTACGAGGATCCATAGCAGCTAGGTTATTAGCTGCAAAATAACCAGCTTTTTTTTGTTCTAACATGAGTACTTTCATCATGTCATAAATTTGGTCAGCTTGCCTAAACTTGTTCATACCCTTGGGTAAATCAATAGCACTTGTAGCAATAGCTTTAACCTGTTGTGCTAAAGTAGATACAAGTAGTTGAGTTGCAGCTCTAGTTATAGGATTAATGGTAATAACTTCTTCACCATCAACAGCATAAACATTATAATCACCTTTTTTACCATTTAGGTAATCAGACATACTCCTAACTATATCATCTCCACCTTCTGCTAAAGTAGCATGTAACTCACTTGTTTGTTTTAGTACTAAGTTTCTTATTTCTTTTTGAGTATACTTTATAGGAAAGTCTTTATTACCTAAAGATACTTGACCTTTAAATATACTTTCTGCTAACTCATCAGCTACTTCTTTAATTATTGTAAATAAATTTTGGTCGCCTAATGCTAAACTTTTTATAACAGTCGACTTAAATAAAGCTGTAGGTGAAGCTGCATTAAAACCACGTTTGTCCATAGCTATACTTTCAGCTATGTTCTTATTGACGTTAGTTTTCATACTATCTGTATCTGGACGCAAATCAGATTTTTGTGCATCAGAAAACTGTGCGGGGTCTACAAATGGATCTGGCTTTTGTATAATAGCATCAGCCTGTTGTTTTAGACTCATACCTGCATCTGCTATCCAAGGATCTCCCTGTGCTGCTCCTAGACGTTCTGCAGTATCATTAAGATCTGCAATCGCTAGTTGACGTTGTACATCAACAGCATAATTTTCTGGGTCAAAATTAGGGTACTTGCGTTTTAAAATAGCTAACATTTCAGGACTAGGATCTTCTCCATCTAACAAGTTTTGAAACTCATCAATGTCCCACATATCAAGATGTTCTGCATTATACTCAAAACGCTTGTCTCTGTTTGCTATACCTAAACCTCTACTTCTATTGTATGCCTCAACATTGCTAAAATTTTTGTCATCTAATTCAAACTCTGTTTCCAGTTCTTTAGCAATATCTTCGTTAGCTTTAAAATTAGCTTCTTCAACAGACATGCCATTTTTAACATTTTTACCTGCTCTATATCCGTGTTTAATAACAGCTGCTAAAAAATGACCTGCTATATTTAAACCAGAACCAGCAGCCACACTTTTAATTCTAGCTATCCATGCTGAATCTTTATCTGGGTCTACTGCAAGAGCTTCTGAAAATGGTATAAATGGTGCATACTCATTGACTAAGTTTGCTATGTTACCCATTTCAGAGCTGTTTGATATTAAGTCTGCTATAGCACCATCACTAGCTATCTTTGCACCTTTTGGTATAAATGATATAAATTTAGAACCTTTTGTACCAAAACCTGCTAGTCTAGCTTTGTTGTATAATTTTTGACTGGTTGATATTTTACCAGCTGCAGATCCTAATTTAAGAGCTGCACCTGCTTTACCTGTAGCTACTGATAGCAAACCAAACTCAACAAGACCTCTTGTAAGCTGACCTAGCCCTGATTGGTTTTCTGGTACTATATCATCTGGTATATTCCACCAAGCACCTTTTTGATAATTTTTACTAAAAGGGTTTTGTGTTTCATCAGACTTACCAAATATTTTATTAACACCTGTTTTTAGTGTATCTCCTACTAAGTCGCCAAAACTACCAACACTGTCAATAGCATCAGCAGTACCACCAACAAGGGCAGTACCAGCCTCTGATAACAGCTGTAGTGGGTTATTTGGTAAGAACCCTTGAGCCTTAGCAGCATTGCCTTGAAGCTCTGCTAATCCCTGTGCATCTAGTTGTGGAAGTGGTGCTTTTTGTTGCTGAGTATTGGTTTCCTCAGCCATGTTTGTAAAACCTTTATCATCTACTAGCTGGTCATGTATACTGTCATCATAGTTAGACAATTCAGCCAGCAATTCATTCTCATCATTCATTCTGTGCTACCTCTAAGTTAAAGAATTGTGGTGTTAGTAATAACTCCTTTTTGACAAAATCAGACCAAGCATCCATAATTGGTTTTCTACCTACTAGCGTTACACTAAACTCTGGTGATCTGGGAGATATTCGATATTTAGTTTCTTTTATAAATTTCTTTGATGTTGCGTCTAAAAATGCTATATAATTTTTCTTACCACCCATAGCTTCCATAGTTGCATACCATGCAAAATGTGAGTCTGTGTCACTAGGTAGTAAAGATCTACCCATACCCCATCCTAAATCTAAATCACTATTTAGTAATTCAATTACATCTTTACGTGCATTTAACTGTGTAGCTTGAGAGTTCCAAGTTACCCATTTAGGATTTCTCTTATTTGTATTACCATCCATAAACTCTTCTGGTTTGATAGAAAGATGATCTTCTATTTGTTTATTTATAGTAGCTGGAGTAACTGTTGGGTTTTCAATGCTAACTTGATTCATGTTAGTAACCTTAACTTTACCATCAAGACCACGTTCAAAAGCACTATATAGCTCAGAGTCATCTGATAAACTAAATCCTGTGTAGTATGTTTTAAGAGCATTATTCATTAGGTTTTTATGACTACTTTGACCATACCCACTATTCATGTTGTCACCTTTCATACCAATAGCAACCATTTGTATCATAACAAGTTTGTCATTAGTATAACCAGCAGCTTCTTTTAAAAGTTCATTAACATGATATTTAAAAACTTTACCTTGAGCACCATCAACATTATTGTCAAACTCTTCACGAGTTATGTTCATTCCAGGTTGGCTAAGAATATCTGCTATAACACCGTCACTTAAATTATCTACTGTAAAACCCATAGAAGTTAAAGTATTAGTCATATTCCAATTATCTACCTTACCTATCATGTCAAAACCTCTAGCGTTGTCATGTGCATAAGGACTAGCTAACAACCCTCTTATTTCAGAATCTAAGTTTTTTACTTCTTCAATAATTAACTGAGTTTCTTGTGGTAATGTAGTTATATCAATACCTTCATAGCCTGGAATGTACTGTTTACGAAGCATCTCACCTAAAGTAAAGACATCTCTTTTTTCTGGGTCTAGTAATGCTAGTTGCACCATAAAGGAGTTTTCGCTTGCCCATATACCATCGTCAGTTTTTTTAAATTGTAATACTTCTAGTAAGCGATCTTCTGAAAGATGTGATAGAAGTTTACCATTTTCAAATAACTGAGCACCATCTTGTGAATCAAAAATCTTCTTTTCTGCTGTTTGTAAGTCTGTTTGATTTAAAACTTTTTTTATATTAATATTAGCTGCATCATACTGTACATTGTCGTACCCAAACGAAGGATTTAGAAACTTGCTATCTCCTTGTTGACCACCAACTTGCAGTGCAAAAGGGTTTTCTTGATAACTTTGTCCACTTTTTGCATTTTGTATTTGTGCTAAAACTGAATTTGATGCTAACTCAAAATAGTATTGATCTTCATTAACACCGTCTGGTGGTTTAGGTACGTTAGGATCACCCTTAAGTTGCCTTGCTATCTGCCATACATATTTATCATTTGCAAAATCAATAGCATTGCTAAGTTCAGCAGACTTAGTACTTAAAGTGTCACCTGTTGCAAGAGTACCAGAGTATTGTTGAGTTAGTTCATTTTTACTTTTTTCAGCAAAATCTTTTAATAACTCTTTACCTTTTTCAGTTTCAAACCACATCATTTCTGTAGCTTGTTTACCTTCATACTTAGTACGTATTTCTTCTGGTAATCTAGACCAAGTACTTTGTGTTATAACATCATACTTTTCAAGTTCATCTTGAGCTACAGCGTCACCATTAACAACATTAAGAGTTCTTTTTTTAAATGTTCTGGCTGTAGCAAGTAACTGCATACCATTATCAACCTTTTCACCTAAAGTATCTCTTAAATGATCTAGTTCTACATTGTATTGGTTAAAATCAATTTTATTTGTATCTAGTTCATACTGTAAAGTATTAATACTACTTTTTAATATAGATTTATTTTTTACGTTTTCTTTTTCTTTGTTTTGCTCTATTTTATAAGCAATATCAACCATAATCTGGTCTTTATCAAAGTTACCGCCAAATAAAGGTGAGTTAAGATTACCTTTACCTACACCTGGAACTTCAAATTCACTCTCATCAAATACTATAGTAGCTACCTGTTCTCTTAACTCTTCATCATCAATACTTGCTAGAGCGTCAATTATAACTTCTTTGATTTCCTCTCTGTTAGCAAGACCAGCAGATTTGGTAACACCTTTACTAATTTGTAATGCCCTACCATTAGTAAACAAGTCTTGTATACTTACTTTAATTAAATCTTTTTGACTTTCTGCACTACCATCAAATTGAGTTATAGCATTGTAAATATCAATGTTTTTCTTTTCTAAAGCATTAGCAGCGTTAGTTTTTACTTCTTGATCTAGTTGTAAACCTCTCCATCTACTAACTTGTTCAGTAAGACTTTTAGTTAATACTTGATCTACAACTAAATTACTTAAAGTTGTATTGTTTACTTTCGTAATATAATCTTGCAATAATTTATCTTCAACTACTTTACGATCTTCGCTTGTAGTTAATGTATTATACTCATTTACTTTTACTTCTCTACCATCAGACAAAGTTACTATTTCTTCGTTTTCAGCAATACTTGTTTGAAACCAAGGCATAAAACCTTTAGCACCTTCTTGTAAAGTTGCTTTTTGGTAGCCATAGGCAAAGTTAGTACCAAACCGTTTAGCATTTTCTAATCTAAAACGATCTTCCATTGACATGGTAAGGTTGTTAATCTCTACCTCTGTTAATGCTCTACCCTTTTCTAGTTCTAATTCTTTTAGTTTAGTTTCTATTTTTCCAAGTTGGTCTGCATCTAAAGCTGTTTTAGCTTCTGCCTCTGGATCACCACCCAAACGGGCTCTGTGATTATCAATACCTTCTTGACGTTTTCTTTTTATGTATTCTACACCTAATGTTCTAGCACCTGTGTCTAAAGCATTGCGTAGAGCTGTACTAAATTTAGATAAATTTTGTAACTCATACTGGTCTGCTTGTGATTCTAATGAAGAAAGACGTTGCATCTCAGTCACTTGGTTGGCAGCTTGCTGCCCGAACGCTTTTACAGTTTCTTTCCGTTGTTTATCCAAAGCCGTAGCTTTGCGGGCAAGATCGAGTTGCTCAGTTTTATCTACTGTGCGATTCTTATAACCTGTAAAAGTCGTACTCCTTTTGTATGACATAATTATTTTTTATAGAGCTTGTTTTACACCTGACCATGTACCCACACCTGCAGAGAATCCAGCAAGTAGTGGAGTAAGGATAGATGGTTTAGGAGGTGCTTTCTGTTTGGTTGGTCTAATTGTTTTGAATGATGCGATAGGAGCAACAACTGCAGATGTTGACAAGTTGTTTACTGCTGACATATCAGAATTGTATTGGTCAAGATTTACACCAAACTGTTTAATACCATAAGCCTTAGTAGCATCAAATACAGAAGCGTCTAGTTGGGCTTGTTGCATACCATACTTACGTTCTACATCATCTACTGTTAGCATCATAGATTGACCAGCTTGTTGTCCACTAGCTAATACAGTCCCTTGAGATTGAATAGCTTTAGCTAAGTTTTCTTGACTAGCAAACATTGCCTCTGTGACCTTTTCACGCAACTCTTGTTGTGCAGATTCACTTGCTCTATTTGCTTCTATTTGATTTATTTCTCTTTGTTGATATAGAGATGATCTGGCTGCAGCATCAGCTTGTAACTGAGCTGTAAATACCTCACCTTTACGTTGGTCGTTATACGCCGAAATAGTTATATCATTTATATATTTCTGCCGTGCTATAGCATTAGAACGATTGACAGCATCGACTTGTGCTCGATGTGCTCTGTTCTGTTCCATTATACCAGTAACGGCTGTACCAACTCCAGATGCAATACCTAATGCGATTGGGGCACACATGGTTTTATAAATTGTATAAGAGGGACATTATTGTAGACATGATAATTGACAAAAGTAAAACCTAAAAGTTTAAGTAATTTTATATGGGCATCGTTCCGCATATCTGCTTGGTTACATAAATAAGGATTAAGCAAACTGTTTATCCAGCGTTTTGCTTCCTTTACAAATGTATGAGGATACTCTGTGCTGGCATCAGTACATAACATCCATATTATATTGTGCGGGGTTACACCCGCCACTCCAGCAGCCTTGCCGTTGGGAACCTTAAAAAACACGGAATATGCTGAATTGTAGTAAGACTCTATAATAGCAGCCTCTGCACATAAACCTGTGGTTTGTTCTATCTCACGTCTATCTTCATAGCGTAAGTTCAGACCTACACTTAGAGCTAACTCTGGTGTGCAAGTCTGAATATACTTACCTTCGTACATGTCGTTTGTTTGAGTAATTACCATCCCAGCTTCCTGAGATTATGGTAGTAGAAAATGGGTCTGGTACTTGTATTTGTAATGTATATTTTTCGTTTTTTCTTTGTATAGGTACTCTAACACTTCTAGCTAAATCTGCGGGTGGTTTGTCAAACACACTTGAGTTTGTAAACATACCAGACTCAAACTGTACATAATCGTCTACATCTTTAATAACATTACCACTAGCATCTACAAATTTAAATGGTGATGTAAGATGAAACTCCATAGGGCCACCTACACCTAATTCAAAGGTTATAGCAGATATACGTAGTTCGCCGTCTGTATCGTAAGCGTTATTACCTACGTTAAAGTAATATGTAGGTAGTTCAATAGTACTTGTGTACTTGTAACCTACAGCTACTTTTGCTGCACTATGTAAGTTAATATTGTTAAAAGTAACAGTATTACCACTTACTGAGTCAGCTGAACGTACTGTACCAGCAATAGAATTACCATCGCTATCATTACCAGACAATCCTACCATAACTAAATTAGTAGTATTTGCAGGTGAATAACCTATAGTAAGTACAGTTTTTTCTGGAGCTGTAGTTGTTTGAGCTGACCCAGCTACGTTTGTAGCTATAGTCATATTATCTAAATGTGCCTCAAACTGTCTTGCAGTGTGTAGTGGTGATCCTACCTCAGCCGATGTACCACCTAATACATAAGCTCTAGTTGCATCAGCATCAGCAACATACTCATGTCTACATAGTTTATAACTACCATCATGAAAAGTAACACTAAAAAAACTACCACCTGTATATAACATGTGTTGCATAGTTCCTGTTAAAGTCCAACTATACCATGCAGATTGTTGTCTTTCATTACCAGCATTATAATATTTATAGTGATATACTGTACTGTCACCTTTTTTGCCATAAGTAGTAATACCTATAGCTGCAGAGTTTGCAGATTTAGTTATATCTTTTGGTAAAAACTCTGGTACAACTCTTGTTTGTTCTAGTATGTTAGGAGGTGTAGCATCATCTAATATAGTAGCTTCAAACGCTCTAGCATATGCAGACACATTAGATGTAAACAGTACGGATGTACCAAGATCTACAGGCTGTATAGTTGCATCACACTCATAACTAGATACTTTTTTTAATCTAACGGTTTTTGCACTAAATATATCAGACTCTGTAAATAACATAAATTGACCATTATCACTAAACATCATCATACCTCTTTGTATAGGTAGTATGTGATTAATAAATGCAGGTTTTACATCAGATACGGTTATGTCTATAGGGTTGTCATCACTGGTAGATATAGCAGATACTATAAAGAAATCAAAGTATTGTCCAGGCTTACTCATTACAATCTGTTCGCCAGAAATCATACCTAATCTGTTTCTGTGAAAAAACATTTCTTGTATGGTACTACCAACAAAAGTAGGAAATGGATTAGATGTATCATCACCTACCTCTCTGTTTTTCCAGTAGTTTTCAGTGCTACCCTTACTAGCAAAATCTAATTTAGTAAAAGTAAATGTACCGTTACGATTATTTATCAAAGCGTGTGGCATTGTTGCGGGGTCGAGTCCCAATACCATAGGATCATTATTAGATGAAAAGTTATGAGGTCTAACACATTCGTTATAGCTACCAGCACCAGACACACCATTATTAGCTTCAAATTTTACATAGTAATCATCTGTATCTAAATCAGAAGCGTTTGATATTTGTGCTACATACCCTTCTTTATTCATAGCAGGTAGTCTACTAATATCTTGTGCTTTTTGACCTATAACACTCATGTTTTCGTTTACAGCACCACCGAGAAAGTTTACACCATCTGCAGCAGATCCATTCATAAATAGACCACTACCTATGACTTCAGCTGTAACGTTAGAAAGATTACTATTTACAGACGATTTAAGTCCATTTAAAATAGTAGCCATAGAGATAGTACCATTGTCTGGATTCTTAGGTGTTTTAAAATAACCTATACCAGAAACTCCTTCGTATGTTGTTACTGGTTCTACAGCTTCAACTGATATACGGTAGGTTTCACCTTCCATAGTTACATCTATAAATTTACCCTCTGCTGTAGTCTTGTTTGTTTCTTTAATAAGACCACCATCAGCTAAAGTAACTGTAGCTGTATATCTAACATCATAATCTTGTACGTAACCTAAGAATTTAGTCTCATCATTTGTTTGGTTATTTTGATAAGTTGCAGTATTGTTTGCAATATAACTGTTACCATTTACCTGTAAACTACCTTCAATGTTTTCACAATTACTATTTTGTGAGGAACCTGCTATTGCACTACCTCCAGAAAATGACCAAGTTAGTGTACCAGATTTACTCTGATCTTCGTTAGTGTCATCAAAGGTTGGCCCTTGAGCACTACCTCCAGACATTCTATCTACCTTTACAGAAGTAACCCTGTAAAATGTATTGGGTGATGGAGCTGTACCGCTATATAAAATGTATTCAGTATTGTAAGCAACAGTATCCAACCTAGCATATGAATATTCTCCGTTGTGAATTGGTGTAAATGTGTTACCTGTAGTACCTACAACTTTATTGGGGTTAGCTATAATTGTGTAGTCTTGAATTGTAGTAACTGCATAAGGTGATGTAGCTCCAGCTAAATACTGAAAAAGAGAATCTCCGCTAGAATTTGTCAGAGATTTTTCAGCACCATCAGCAAGATCCCATACTCTTATAGGCATACCACCACTGTTAGATGGTGTAATTTGTACTATATATTTTTCATCTCCATCTCGTAATATCTCATACCAATGACCAGATGAGGTAGCATTAGTAAGAGTTCCAACAAACTCTGCAGGAGGACGTTTTTTAAGACCAAATGTTATATCTGGAACGGCATTATCACATACCCTTAACTGTCCTGGAAATTTTATTTTATCTGGCTGTTGTGATACACCCCCTAGAAAGTTTGGGATACGTTGATTAATTTGTGCCATTACATTCTTCTTAATACTTTAAATGGTCTGTATACTGTGTTAGCATCTTGTTGATATTGAAAATCATTAAATATATTATGATCTGATTGCTTACACTCATACTCTAGTGCTAAAGCTCTTAGAGAAGCTTCATCTGCCTCAAGTAACCTAGATGACTGTGGGTTATTAACCATACGGTTAGAGGCGATTCTGGATGCTCTAGCGGTTATATAGTCTTTAAATGGTTGTGGTAGATCTTCAAAATCTATCATCCACACCATATCAAAATATAATTTATCACAATTTTCAAAAGTAAAGGTATGACCTTTTTTATCATACACTTTTTTTACACCGTTATCACTACGTAAAACTACGTTGTAGTCCTTACCATGTTGGAATATATTAAGATCCATTTGTAAAACATTGTTAGGAACTATAACTTGATTATTAGTATCGGTGTCGATAGGATACTCATTCTCTGTGTTGTATGACCATCCCTCAGCTTGTACCTCACGGCAGATTTGCCTTAGAGTCTTTTGTGCTATAGCCACTTCGGGGCTTTGCACTGTTAATGTATTAACTGGGGATTCTCCAACGCTCATCAGGATTGAGTTGACAGCATCTAGTTCGGTAGACACTCCGTAAGATATTTGTGCCATAAAAAAAGGGGGGCGTGTGCCCCCGTATAAAATGAATAATTATGAGAAAGCTGCTGGCTTTGTAGTTGTTCCTGCGAACAATTCTACACAAGCTGCTGGGTTCACATAATCTGCTCCCATAGCTAGTCGTCCTAGGATGACATCGCCTTGGTAAACAACTGAAACATCACCAGATGTAACCTGTACCTGTGGGCCAATGGTTTCAACTACACCTGCAGCCTCACGCTGGAAGATTAATCCGCATGTGTTTGCAAAGTTAGAAGCAGCACCGTAGTTCTGACGAGCTCCGTAGTTGTTGCCTGTAACTGTTGTAGCTGTTTCGATTGACTCAGATACGAATGAACCTGTATTTCCAGGATCTACTGTATCAAGGTCAGTTGCAGCTGAAGCACCACTAGCAGGTGCATACTTAGTACCATACTTAGAGAAGAATGGTGTGTTCATTGATTTGTAGATTGTGATACCTGCAATTTCAATGATACCGTTTGCAGACTGTAATGCGTCTCCTCTCTCATTGCGGTTGATTAAACCGTTTGATTCAATGTTTTGGATAAGTGCATAGTACTGTCTTGGGTTAAGTACGGCAACCCGACCCTCATCACTTACACCTTTCTCGTCTAGAGCTGCAGCAGCATCATAGAAAGCGTTAATTAAGTGTGTGTGATTTAGAGCGTCATCAGCGTTAGAACCCGCTCCAACTCTGATTTGTGTACCACCAGGCTCAACGAAGTTGGTTAGTGATACTGGAGAAGCCTGTCTAGCTCCTTTAGCAATAGCTCTGAAGATTAGTCTGTCATACTTTTGAGCAAGAGCATATCCAATCTTCTTAGAAATTTCTCCTCTTAATTCGTAGTGAGAAAGTGTCTCATCCAGTTCATAGACAAATGCACTAGAGATGAGTAGGTCATCTACTGTGATTGTCTTTTCTGCTACTGGAGGAGTTTTGTCAGAGTTTCCTAATATGCTATTTCCAGGTGTGTGGTACTCCGCACTGGTGCGTCCAGTGTAGATGAACTGTAAACTCTTTCCGTTTGTGAGTGTACGCTTCATAACGAGATCTCTTGCGATTGTCTCTCTTTGGAAGCCAGTAAACATCTCACCTGAGAACAACTTTAAATAGAGGTCTCTGTTGTTTGTTGCGTTCTGTGAAGAAGCATTACCAATCCTACCCAGAAAGGTTTGTGAAGTAGGATTACTTGTTGACTGTTGTGCCATTATTTTGTAAGGTTATATGTATCGTCTCTAGATCTAGAATTATAGGAGTCTTAATTAGACTCATTAAGATTTGTGGTCTATCCCACCGTCTAGACGGCATTAGGTGTCTCCGTAGAGGCTAATACCAAATGTAGAGGGAGGCATTGCACCTCCCATGTCGCTTAACGAACTACTTTATGAAAATGTAAATTTGGACGTTTTTCAGTCATGTGCGTTTTAATGTGGCTTAATTCTAAAGCACCCATTATAAGAGCTAGACCGATTATACTAAACCAAATTGCTCTGTCATTCATTTGATAATTTTGGTGTAAGCAACGCCACGATATACGTAAGTTACTGTCATGGTAATCTCCCATATACCCAAGCCCCGTTCCATGCTTGAGTCGTCATGCGTCCCGAAGGATGAACGGACGTAGCGTTACGATAAAGGTTTAGTACATTCACCAACAACTTTCTGTTCAAGATAAGATATGATTTTGTACTTTGCCTGTGCATCAAGATGTGGGTCTTGTAGCACAGAATATTTTGACATTATGAAATCATCACATGTCATCTTCCAGTCATAAGGACTAGAAAATTCCTGGGATGAGTTGACCTGTTGTGGCGTAAGCACCAATACCAGCAATAAAGCCAAGCATAGCAAGCCAGCCATTAAGTCTTTCTGCATCTTTCCAATGGGTGTTGTGGTGTGTCATTTTTTTCTTCGTTTGTGGTTGTAGTTAATTCTTTTAGAACTTGTTTTAGATTTTCTAAATCTTGCTTTTTCACCGCCAGACATCTCTTTGGTAGTCTTTGGTGTTTTGGATGAGACTCTACGAGATGGACGACAAGCGGGGTAGCCTTTACGCTTTTCGCCTTTCTGTCTGCCACATGGCTTACCAGTTTTTACGTCCACCCACTTCTCTTTAAACCATCTTTTTAAACTCATCTCTTTCCTCTAGTATATCCTTTAGCAGTCTTTCTTTTACCGCCAGCTTTTACTTGTCCTTTACATACCTTTACACCATACGCATTAGCATATGCTGAGGGGTATACCTTAAACTTTCTTTTTGCTGCAGCTTTTCCACGAGCACATAATTTAGCCATTACTTTTTCTTGCCCCCGTGTTTACAGCCACACTTAGATCCTTTTTTGTGTGCCATTATGATTGTTGATTTACGCTGTTAACTTTTTTTAGGTTTCTCTTAAAAACTTTGTCCGCATTTTTAGAAAACTTTTTAAGTTTATCTTGATCGTCATGATACGGTGTAGAAAATAGTGATTTACCAGCCATTATACTTTACCTTTTTTCTGTTTTTTCTTATAATAATTCAAAACATCTTTTTTGTCTTGAGTACTATGAGGCCCTTTACCAGATAATCTTTTGTTAGCATCTCTAATATTCTTTGGCACTCCAAAAAAATCTGCAGCCACCTGTTGATTAACTGAGTTAACTTTGTGTTTTCCGTTTAGTTTAGCCATTAGCATTTCCATCTACGTAAAGCTAGGGCTTTCCTTGTGGGTCTACCCTTCTTATCTTTCATTGGCCCTTTGTTACCTTTCATGCGAGCACAAAAAGAACGCTTACGAGCACCACCCCCAGGCTGTGGAGCCTTGAGGTTAGAGCCAGTTGCTCGATTATATTTAGCTCTGCCCTTAGCAGTAAGCCCACCCTTGCGGGATTTCTCACCTCGACCTAAAGACAGACTTACGCTTTTCTTGCGAGCCATTACTTCTTCTTACCGAGTATTTTCTTTTGTACTGCTTTTGGTAGTTTAGACATACCTTTGTTCATGGCTTTTTTCTTTGTGCCATTCTTTTTCATTCCTTTCCCGTAATGTCCAGGCATTGTGTTTCTCCTATACTTTTAAATTTGATGCGGATAGTTTTCTTAGAACATCATCTCTGAACGCTTCGTCAGTTTGATATTCTGGCTTGTTCATGTCTCTGACAACCTCTGCCATACTTCTGTAGTTTTCAGTAGATGACTCTTTACCAGTGACTATGCGGGAGTCTCTTCCCTGTGAATCTTCATATTGTCCCATAAGTGCTTTGACTGCAAATTTTATAGCTGACTTGTTGGCTGTAGCTAGAACATCATCATAGTTTTTAGCATCTTCTTTTGATAAGTTTTCACCAGCCCAGTCCATTAGAGCATCATAACCCTCTGAACCACCAGCTATAGCTTTTACTTCATCAACCTCGGACTCTGATAATATTGATTCTGCATCCTCTTGTTGTGGGTATCCTAGTTCATTACGTAGTCCCTTTAAGTATGCCTCAACCATTGGTTTACTTAAACCAGCTTCACCAAGTTTTTCAATCATCTCATCAGATAAAGTACCGTTGTTTTTATCAAAGTACTCATTCATTTCAAATGGGTCTATACCATTTTCTTTAAATGTTTCACCTAATTTTGTACCATACACTTCATTAGCTGTATCATAATTTACAGACCCATCATCAGTATAAAACTGATACTCTGTTTCTGCTGTATCCTCAGCTGTTTCTGTAGGCTTGTCACCTAGTTTCTTTTGCAGTTCATTGTAAGCTGCCTCTAAATCTTCGACACTTTTATACTTACCAGCAAGCATTTTATCTTGCTTTGCCATAAGCTCTTCACCGACTTTGAGAGACTCAGCCTCTTTCTCTGCGATTGCTTGTGCTGCTACAGGATCATCGGAAGTGTCGTAGCGTATTGTTTCTGCCATAGTTATTGTGGTGGTTGTTGTGTTGCTGCTGCTGTTAAGCCTTCAATTAATTCTGGATTCTTAGAAGGATCCATTAAAGGAGTACCAGCGAGCTGACCAGCTTGGTCTGTAAGTGATTGCATCTGCTGTGCTTGCATAGCTTGTTGTTGCTCTGCATTTCTCTCGTCCATAGATTTGACAAGGTTGAGTATGTCAATACCTTGTGCAGCTGCAAGACGTTTGATAGCCTCATCAGCATTTACAAATTGCTGTAAAGCCTGTGGCCCCATAGTCTGTGCTATGGTAGTTATAAATTGTATAAGGGATTCTCTATCTTGTCCTCTACCTAGAGCATTTATACCTGCTACAATGGTAGGTTTAACTAGACCTGATGGTACACTAGGTATCTTTTTAGCTCTAGTCAGTGTGTGCATAGTACGGTTAAGGTAGGGTATTAGGAACTCTGTAGTTAACAAGCTGAATAATCCACCCAGCTGCCTCTCTAGTTCCATCTGTGTCATCCTCACTTCCTCTGCTGTAGTGCGTTCTGACTGACGTACATTTAAAACAAGGAAAGCCTCAGCTATCCTCTTCTCTAACATGTTAATCATCTGATACGCTGTTTGGAAGTCAGCAGTTTTACCTACTTGAATGACACCAACATCATCTGGTCTACCCTGTATAATAGCACCGTTACCTGCATTTGCAACTGCTGCTGGTTTAGTCACACTAGAAGGTGATACAGTAAACACAACTTTAGCTGCTGCTGCACTGCCTTCTACGACAGCTTGCATTAATGCCTCTAAAGATTTTAAGTCGCCAAGGAACTCTTCGACCCTGGAACGTCCGTAATCTTCTCCGTCAACTGTGACGAAACGTAATGGAAGCCAAGGACTTTTATCTTTGGGTGCTTTACCTACACTATCTGGAAGTATTGTATCTTGTGCTTCTTGATGCCAACGCCAACCGTTGTCTGCCATCTTAACACATGTATATACATCTACATCTTTAGTACCTTTATAGTCACCTTTAGCATTATCATTAACGCTTTCACCATCTACTTCTGGTAAGCCCAATAATTTTTTGCTAACTCTTTCTTTAGTTACTATCTCTACTACGTTACCATTACCATCTCTTTCAACTACGTATCTGTTAAGAGGGTATACTTTCATACCATCTTGACTCATAAACACTAGAGCATTGCCTGTAACGACAAGGTGTTTTAAAGCTGCAAATATTTGTACTCTATCTGTGGAAGCTGCAATGCTTTCCATAATCATACGTTCTATCTTTGCAAAACTTAAATCTAATTCACTTTTAGCTTCGGGTGGTATTTCCATACCTAGCTTTGAGTCATCTAGTTGTAGTTTAAAGAAACTGGTAGACGGAGGTAGAAGTCCTAACATGAGCTTTGAACTCAACGTAGTAACTCCTTTAGCTCCGACTGATTGCCAAGGTGTTTGAAAGCTCTCGTACAGAGCATCACCTTCGTTACGCATTAGTAATGTTGGAATAGTTAGTTCCGCACATTCATAAGCAACATTTAAGAATTGTTCACGGTGACTCGATAACTCGTTGTATCGTTGCCGTGCGTTCTTCATTATGGGCTACCGTATGTGCCTCCACCACCACCAGATCCACCAGTGCTTACGCCTTGTTTGGTTGTTATACCTTTCAAGCCACCACTTGCTGGTTTTTTAGTCTGTAGTTGAGTAGTTCCTTTTTTAGCTGCAGTCTTAGCAACTTTTTTAGCTTTAACCTTTGCCTTCTTCTTAGTCTGATCCTCTTCAATAGGAGCTGGAGTAGGAGCTTCAGGCATGGGTGTTGGAGCCTGTTGGATAGGCATTGGGGGTGGTGGGGTAGTTGGTGGAGCTGGTGTTGGAGGGGTAGGTTGGGCTCTGTTACCTCCTCCAAATATACTTGAGATTAGGCTTCCGCACATAATTATTCTCCTTGTAATTTTTCTTTTAGTATACGTATAATTGATAATTGACCAGCTCTATAAGATATTTCTTTCTCCGATAGGGTGTGGTCTGGAAACTTGTCTGGGAACTGTTCATCTAGTTCATCAACGATGACTTGGATGCGTCCCCAATCAAGCGTACTTGGGTAAATTGGTGTTTGCATGTTCAAAAAATGCGGGCATGCGGGCTCGCTTTGTGTCGGCAAGCTGTGGAGCTTTACCTTCGTACATGAGACGGTCACTTGAATCCGTCCAAAATTTTCTGCTTAGATATTTGTTAGGTGCTATGTCAGCTAGTGGTTCAAAGATCCAGTTTATTGTAGCTTTCCTAAGTTTGTCCAAAGAAGAGCTAGGGCGTAGACCCATATCAGCACATACCAAACTGTTGCAAGCGACATGAATTTGCTCATCTCTGGAAATATCAGCCGATACTGTCCTAAGAGCAGCATCGCCACAAAAGCGATTGAAAGGTAAAATAACAAAAAATACAGCACGTTCAGCTACCAAGGCTTTTAGTATAGTATGGTCAGGGTGAGCTATCCACGCATCACGTAGTAGCTTTGCCTCTTTCTCAGCTTTCTTGTCTAGTCCGTGGACATCTGCAACGTAGCCAAGAGCTAGGTCATGTCTCTCCTCATCCTTTACGTTTGATTCGAGCAGTACTCTAGCAGTATCGGGAACCTCTTTGCTAAGGGTTTCCGTAATAAAGGAACCAACAGGAAGCTCCATATGCCGTATTGCAAGAGCACGGTAGATGGCTTCTTCACTACCTTCCATGAGTTTTCCTTTCGTGGGCTTAACGGGAGTCCACTTTCTTTTCCTGTGTAATAACTTATCATAAGGGTTCATTCTTCACAACCTATGCACTTAATGGGTTCGAGTATTCCGCTTAAGTAATCGTCAACCTCAGTCTCATCTAATGCAGCAAAGGCACTAGACTTATCCTGTGTATCTCCCATAACTTGAAGCGAGTAGTATAAAGATGTTTGAGGACTATCTAACCACTCTTGGATAAACTGTTCATCATAGGTCACAACATCTGACCATGAGTTGAATGAGTATCCGTGTAGTAGTCCAGTCTTATGGAGCATTGTCATAATGCCGTCTGCTACACGCTTGTATGCGTCCCAGCCAACCTCTGAGGCGATCTCCACATCGCCATAGTCGTATGATGTTACTCCAAACGTACCGCTGTCACGGTCTACGCTTCGAGATATAGGTGGTGCAATCTCAGGACAGGCAGTATACCCATCAAGATCTTTAGAGTTATAGCTACAGGATGCGGTAGGAGCTATTGCAAAAGCCCTCTGCATACCATACATCCATGCAATGTCACAAGCTGATAGTATGCCACGCTTCATTGCAAACGTTATCTTAAGAGCATTTTCTGGTAGCGAACTGTCATTTTCTGAAGTTTCCACACCATAGTTTACTCTGTCTAGTGCTTCACCAAACTCTGCATAAGTTACTTTGTAACGTCTGAGGAGGTTGGCAAGACCGAGCACTCCAAGCCCCACTTGTTTGTCAAGTGCTGGGGTAAGGTATTCTCCAGATTCTCCAACACCTGTCCTTGCATGGAGATTACACAGCTCGGACATAGCTGTAGTGAAACCCTCTTGTATGTTGCCGATAGTACAGGCAGCGAGATTGACATGCTGTAACAGGCATGTGCCTCGTGAGGGCAAGTAAACCTCAAGACAGACGTTGGAGTAGATTCTTTCATTGTTTTGGTATTTTATTTTGTTAAGCCATATGTCTCCAGAGCGTATGCCCTCAAGTAAGGCTTCTTTATGGGGCGTATCCTTCCACATCCCCTCGGTAAGGTCAACGCATCGTTTGACCCAAGGTAATTCAGAGCGAGGAGTGGTGATATACTCAAGGATGTCGGGATGGTCAAGATCAAGATGCAAGACACAAGCCCCATTTTTATAGACACCACCCCTCCTAATTGTTTCATTGAGAGCTGAGTATACTTTGCCAAATGATACAGGGCCACTAGCTACTAGCCCTTTATCGTTAGTGTGACCGTTAGGTCTAATCTTGGAGAGATGTACTGCGACACCTGCTCCGTATCTTAATGCGTGACTGACAAAACGCCAGCTTGCTTCTATTCCGTTATCACCCTCGATGCTATCTTCTACTACAAATACTGTGCAGCTGACAGGCAAACGTCCTTCTGGATTCTTTATCCAGTTGTCTATTCTGCCAGTTCTAGCTACCAAAGGGTGTGGAAACAAATCGTTTAACATGTTTAAGGATTCCAAAGAATGGGTTGGTTACGGTCATGGTCATAGTTTTCGTTACGCAAGATCTTGGCTAGTCGTGCGTTGAGCAAAGCGTCATCATCCGATAACCCTCTATCTCTGTAGGCTTTACACACTGCCTCCCACTGGTTTTCATTTTTGTCCAGCAACTCTGTAGCTCTCTTGACTCCTATTCCAGGGCAACCAGAGTACCCATCTGTGGGATCTCCGCTTAGGCTCTGTACTAGATGCCATCTGTCACCTTCTTCTTCTGTAATCTCCATAACATCGTCAGTCAAGTTCCATAGAACAGAGGGTATCTGTCTCATGTCTTTGTCTGGACTAACAATAATATTACTGGGGTCTGCATGGCGTGTAGCCTCGATGCCAATGGTGTCATCTGCTTCTAACCCTTCAATCAGTTTGAAGTTGTGATTCTTTCTACAGTAATTTACTAAACGCTTATAGCCAAGGGGCTTACGTTTCATTCTATGTCCCTTGTAATCGGGATAAATTTTCTTTCTAAAATTCTCAGTGCTTGAAAAGTATAAGATGAAGTCATCGTCCATCATAGCTTTTGTCACTTTATTTAATTCATTATGGAATACCCGTAGGACTTCGCTGAATTGTGACTGAGCAATGATAACATCCTCTCCAAAATCTATACCAATCTCACATGCTTGAGCAGCTTTGTAAGCTAGGAAATCAGAGTCAATTAATAACATTAGTGTACCTCAGCCCAGTTGTCACCGACTTGTGCGTCAGCTTCTATGGGCAGTCGTATGTTGTAATACTCACCAGCCTGTAATGCAGATAGTTTACAAACCTCAGCTACGTCATGGGCAATGAGGTGTGGAGCACCCAATACTTGTTCGTCATGGACAAACGCATATCGTTCATGATTGAACATGCTCATCCGTAGATTCTGGTCTGTTAATAGGAGCCACCGTTTTGCGACAACGGCTGCCGACCCCTGTAAGAGACAGTTTAACGCTTTGTGTTCTTTGTCCACAATGATTTGGCGTTTGTCGATAGCACGAATACTACCTCTCTCAGCAACTCTGCGAGTATCTTTAACAAGATCTTCCAAGCCTGGAATAGCATCCATATAAGCTCTACGAATTTCTGCCCCCTTCTTCTTCGCTTTGTCGAGGGGGAGCATATTGTCAAAAGATAATCCAAGTTTCTGGTCGCCCCCTCCATACAAGAAACAATAAGTAATTGTCTTGACTTGTCTGCGAGAGATTCCAATTTTTTCTGCATTGACTTGGTGAATGTCTTGTTCTAGTAAGATCTTTGCATACCTACCGCCATCATAACGTGCTAGGTAGTGAGCAAACAATCTTAGCTCTATCCCAGCAAGGTCGCTATCGACTAGCTTCCAAGTTGGGTTGGTGATAAATAATTCACGGCAATCCTTGTCCGAACTTACCTGTGCAAGGTTCGGGTGTGAATGTGCCATTCGATGTGTCACCGCACCGATAAAGCAAGAGTGGTGAAGTCTGCCATCCTTGACTAGCTTCAACCAAGCATTGGTTCCTTGGGATAACATTCCTAACTTCTTCTGAATGACCAGAATATTTAGAAATACCAACGCCTCTTCTGTTCCTATCTCTTTGAGAACTGTCTCATCAATGACTGCTTTACCAGTCGGTGTGAGTTTGGTAGGCTTCCAACCTTGAAAAGTCTTGAACCACCAAGCAATATGTTCTCTACTGCTAGGATTGAAGTCCTTTAGCCTTTGCATTTCAGCTCCAGCAAAGTAACCTTGTTTCTTGTTGTCCCGTTTTGGGGTAAACAAGTTGTGTGGAACGTAGTGGCAGATGTTCTCAGCCTTTCTTCGTAGTGTTTCCAGCTCGGTTAACAGCTGGTTCTCTAGTTCCTGTGCCTTTTTAACATCAAATGGCCAGCCTGTAGTCTTTTGTTGACTCATCAGCTCTGCTATCTGGTGCTCTAGGACAACGCTCGGAGCGATTTTTGGAAATGTGTCCATAGTTTAGTTAAGATAGCAACGTCTTGTCTGCAGTAGTCCTGCATTTCTTGTGACCAATCCGTCCAGTCAGTTGTTTTACCAAAGTCATCTTTGTAACATTGTAGTCTGTAACCATAAGCTTCCAAACTGTGTGAGCCGTACAGACGTGCTGGCATCTTGTGCCACTTGCGTCTGAGGTCTATGTCCAAGAGATTTGGATGAAAGAACCTACTCAGTATGAGTGTGTCCCAATGTTTTGCTTTACCTTCCCAAAAGGGAAAGTGTTTTTTAATTTCAGGTACGTCAAACATAATACCATTGTGTGAAATGATATTGTCAGCAGTTTCGAGATCGCATACTGCATTGACTACGCTGTAATTTTTACTAGCTTGATCGTTGTACTCCATTACTTCACCCGTGTCTAAGTTTTGTGTTACAACACAGTGTATGTAAGTAGAGTCAATACCATTTGTTTCTATATCGAAAGCTAGATTAACCGAAGTCTGTGCTTGGGTTGAAGTCGGGCGTAACTTCATTTTCTTCAAAGGTGCATGTGTCTAGGTGGTAAGTTAATTCGTTGGCGATACCAACTTCCCCAGAATGACGATTCTTGAGGACTCTAACAGTTGTAGTATCTCGTTTGCTTGGATCCTGTTGATCCCGTTCAAGGGCAATAACCGTGTCAGACAGCTGTGCAATCGCAGCAGATCCTCGCAGTTGTCCAAGAGTAATACGGGCTCCTTCCTCATGGTTCTGATCTGATTGTGTACGTCTGAGGTGCGATACTAGAAACAAAACGATACCAGTGCGTTCAACAAGTGAGCGTAACTTGGTCATCGTTACGTCTATCATACGTCTCTCATCTCCGTCCAATCCACTCAATAATATACTGAGGTGATCGAGGAATATAACACGACACTCCAATCCACAGGCAAGGTATTCGATCCTACTGTAAATTGTGTCAGGGTCATAGCTACCAAAGCCATCGAACAGAAAAAGATTCCAATTAGCAATAGTACTGTTATAGGCGTATTCGAGTTCTGCTCGTTCATATTCTCCTAAGTGATAAGATCTTCCTAACGAGGCAGACATCAAACCTAGTGCCGTCCTACGGTTAGATTCTTCAAGTGCCAAGTAACCGACCCGTTCTTTTCGGTGCAGAAGATGACTTGCAAGACTCCTACAGAATGAGGATTTTCCAGTACCAGATCCTGCAGTAATGGTGACAAGTTCTCCGTACCGTATACCGTGCAGCTTTCGCTGTAGTCCTTGAAATGGGTAGTCATGATCGGCGGGGGGTGTGGGTGTGGTGATTAGTTCGAGTAGAGATTTGGCATCAACGATACCGTCTGGTCTGTATGTCTTTGCATCCCAGATTGCTCGTCTGATTGCCTCGGAATCGCCAGCTTGCAGTGCGTCAGAAGCATCTTTATACTTCTCAAGCCTTGCAATTTTTGCTTTTCCAGGTGGTAGTAGCTCTGCACATTCTTGTGCTGCCTGTCTACCAGCTTCGTCATTGTCAAAGAATAAAACAACCTCATCATAACTTTGAAGAAGGTCTAAAACCCTTTGTAATGACTTCTTAGCAGCCTTTGCACCATTTGGTATGGATACATGAGGCCATTTGGGTTGTGCTTCCCATCCAGAGGCTGCATCGAGCTCTCCTTCATATATAGTAAGCCTTGTACCCTTATCTGGGAATAAATTTTGCCCAAAAAGTTGAGAGTCGTTGTTGTTACCCTCCATCCAGAAGTCTTTGTCCTTTGTTTTGACTTTTGCTGCACAAACTTGACCGTTTTTGTCAAAATAGTGCATACGGAGCGTTTCTCCATCCTTATGGATGCGATATTTACGGCATGTCTCTTCCGACAAGCCTCGTTTGGTTAATTTAACAGGATTACCTTTAAGCATTGCGGTCTTTTTTTGTTTGCCACTATCGTCACATGGCTGCCCGCTATCAAAGTGGTTACATACAAAACAATAAGTATGTCCATCAGAATATACGGAATTACCGTCTGACGAACCACAGCTAGGACAGCTGGTGTGATATAGGAATGATGATTCATCTGAGCCAGTCAACTGGGATTGCATAATAGGCACACCAAGGAAAGCCGTTCTTCTCTGCCCACATGGAGTAGGTAGTTTTAGAACGCTTGTTTATTTTATTGTGAGGAGATTGAAAGATGATACGAATATCAAGGTCTGGATTAGCTGCTTTTACAGCTTTCATCTTGCGTCTTTGCTCTGGAGGAAAGTAACCTTTAGTTTCCAAGTAAACATCCCCAACTTTAAAATCAGGGATGTACTTAGCTTCTATTGTGTATGTCAGCTTCTCGCCCTCATACTGGTACGGTACTTTCATCGAGTCAAGCAAGTCAGCAACCTGCTCTTCCAAATGACTACGCATTAGAAGTCATCCTCTTCAACGGAGCATGGAGCTGCGTCTACGTTTGGCTCTTCGACCTTGAAGCCAGTTGTCTTACCAAATAGTTCTGACGCTTGGTCAGCAGACATGTCACCATTATCAACTACGCCAGCTCCACTGTTAAGACTAACAATTTGAACTGCCTTTAGTTTTAATGATGTACCAATGTCACCGCTTGGAAGTACGTATGGTTTTTGGAAGAAAGCTAACTTAACTTTACTACCGCTGTAGACTGGTGTGTCTGTGTCTTTGATTTGTGTTCCTTCTGTATCAACAACGACAGGTATAATCTTGTCGCCATCTCTCCAGCTGAAACGTAGATGGTATGCTCCTTTCTGATTGTCTATCTCTTCCCAAGGCTCTGGCTTGACTGTAACCCTTTTTGGGTTCTTAGCCTTGCTCTTAGCCCATTCAAGTGCTGATAGACGCTCTTCTTCGAGTTTTGATATAAGTGACTCGTCAACAAGAGCTGATAACTTGTAGCCCCACTCACCTGGTTTTAGAATAGCTTGAAAGCCATCAAGCGTTACAGGATCTGGAGTTACGTAGGTGTTTGCCATAATTAACAGAAAAAATAGGTGGAATTTGAAACAACTTTGGGATCTAGTGTCCCAACGATGGGTGGTGGTTCTGAGGCGTTGATTGTCTCCGCAAATTTAGAGAGCCAACATTCTTCGGAAAAGATATTGGTGTAGGTTTCTCGCACAAGTGCATTGAGTGTTCCCATGTCTCCTGCTCTGCAAAGAACTGAGTCATGTATGACTGTGAATGGTTCATCGAACTTTGTGAATGATCTGTGAAGGATCGAAGCATCGAATGAGTGAATATAGTTTGGGGCAGTGCTAGACTTATGCTTGTTAGGACTAGGTGATGTTTTACCAGTAGGTAATCTCACGCTGGTACGTCCAAGTAACTGCAGCTCCATCCGCTCTGTTTCGATGTCATCTCTTCTTTGATTAACAACAAAACCAGATGGTGTGACCCATTCAACTTCAGTAGCACCATTTCTGATGTACTGTCCGACATGTTTCTTTATCCAACGCATGACTTGCATAGGCCCTGGAACTATAGTGTCCATGCTGCTGTATACAGCGTTTACGACCTGTGTGAGTTCGTCCTTTGTGGGGTCGATACCCTCTTCAAGTAATGCTTCACGTATGTACTTACGACTACTATCCTTAGTAGCATTGTAGGGAATAGTCATCACTGTGCGTTTGCACACAGCTCTATTCATCCAACGGTGCATGTATGTAGGTAAGAACTCTTTAGCTTGTTCAGCCACCGCTTTGTAAGCGTCACTAGGTTTGTTACTAGGTACAACATTTACAAGCTCTGCTGTGCTTTTGTCTCTAGCTAGACCAGCGAGGATCTGTAGACCAGAGCATGTCGCATCAACTGCGACCATAAGACCAGTAGTTAGCTTGTCTTTAGCTATACAGCAGTGATAATATTCATGGCAAGCAGCCATAAATTGCCAAGGCTCGTCAACTTCTTCCCACAAAGGTAAGTAACCTTCTGGGTCGGTAGCAACCTTGGTAATGAGATCAATATTCTCAGACACCCATTGATGTCTGTCCTCTAGTGTTGCTTTGTCCAATCCGTAGGTTGTAGCTACTTGGAAAGATAACCAGAGTTCTGCCTCATCTGTCACACTAGCCTCATCAGCAAACCTTAGTAACGCTTTACCAAAGTCTGTATCTTGAGGGGTCAAGAAGGCTGGTATGGGATATGCTCTACCTCTGTAGTCGAAAGACCAACATAAATAAAAGACATCATCCTTAAACTTCTCAGCAGCTTCTAGCTGTGTGCGTGTTCTGACTGATCGTTTGAAATTGATACGGTCAGCGTTGTGAGCTTCAGCCATAGCTCGTCTCCAAGCTAGGTTGCTCTCCTGATTTTCGTCTGCATCTACAGGACGAGGTAACTTCGTGCTAGGTGATATAGGTATAAATTTACCTATAATTCTACCTCTCAACCTCATCTTATCTGCTATGTGCAGCACGTGCTGGTTAACACAGTACTTCACCCGCTGTAACTTGTTTAAGAAGTTCATCGGTGTTTCTCCGTGTATTATGGTGGGGTTACCCTTTCTGGTCAAATCATGACCTTTCATCATGCTGTTGGTAAGGTATCCTCCATAAATAATCTGTCCTTGTTCATAACCCCAATCATCTGGTATCACTAGCATTGGCCAAGGTATGCCAGCAAACAACTCAGCTGATTTAATGAGCTCCGCTCTCTTCTCATTGAAAAGATCAGTAGGTACTACCCTGTACTCATACTTCTTGCGGTGTGTCTTACGTTTGTTGATGGTAAACCATTGAGTGGATTCCATTACAACTTGTAGTGCCCACCTGCCAAGAGAGGTCTTTGTTCTAACATTCCAGGCAGACCATTTGATGTTGCGTTGTCCAAACTTTTGACTAGCAATGATCTCCTTTTGTTTTGTACCACAGGCATCGTGAAAGTATTTTTCGCTGATGTAGTGCATCAAAGCGGGATACTCTTTCTTGTACCATCTAAACTTACACTCTGATTCGAGTGCCGATCCAATGGCAACCATCGTGGGAGTGATGAGGTTAGCACCTCGTTGTGTACTAAATACTCTGTCAAATGTGACTTTGAGTATGATGGTTGAGATGGCTAGTGGTTCAAGGGTGTCAAGGTGCTCGGCAATTTCTTTGTAGAACTTACCAGCTTGACCTTTGTTGAGCTTACAAAATGTAGTCTCAACGGTTCTCATCAGATATGGTAAAGCCTCTCTGATTGATGACACCCCATAAACGCTTGCGGAAGCGTAGGATTTCTCCTCTAATTTCTGCATGGAGTCGTGCAGCCTTTGTCTCCCACAGCTGATCGCTTCCTGTTCCAGCAGGAACTGTCGATGTAGGTTTGTATGCGTCACCATAAGCTAAGAAAAGGGAGTATTCGTAATCATCGAGGTGGTCGATTTGTCTTTGTGTGAGATTAGATGTCATAGGATTTACACTGTTGTTCGTAGGGAAATACTTTGCAGTACTCCTCCATACTACTGAAGCAACTCCAGTTTGGCAAGTAGAAACCTAGCTCATACTCTGGGTTTCGTTTGGTGATGAGCTTGCCCTGAGAGGCAAGAATAACCAGCAAGTTGTCAATGATAGGAGGGCCACAGGGGTCAATCTCTAGCATTACCTCGCCAGTTTCATCGTTGATGTAGTAACCGAGTCTGTCAAGGATCTCGGATAAGTCACATGGGTTCATGGGATGTCGGTTTGGGTGTCAAGTACAGCATTACTGGTCATGACTACATAGTCGTGGTCATTCATAAGTAGATCTTTCATGTAGCGTTTGGCAGCGTTGGCTTGGCGATATGCCCGCTCCTGTATCTGTCCGTCTGATTTGACCGCTCGGACTACACATACATAGGATGCGGGTAAATTCCAGGTGAGAGCTGCCTCATGCCCCATGTCAAATGTCACCTCAGTTAGCTCATCGGTGGCTTTCCACTTGTTGAGTTCAGCGATTCTGTTGTCAAACTTTCTTTTGTTTCTGTCCATAATGATGTTCTTGGGCGTACATTGCGTGTGGCGTAGGCTAGAAGGCTGAACATAGATAGTACTATCCATAAACCAAACAGCCACCACAGTCCCTCGATGATGTCATCTTTGTGAAACATCAGACGAGTTCTTCCTCAAATCTCTTCATGGCAATCTCAGCTTGCTTCTCCTCATCGTAGTAAGGGAAGGCAGCCTTGACCTCCTCGAAGATAGATTCTAGGCGTTCTTGTGCGTGTGGTGTGCTCAATTCAAATCCTCCTCTTGTTGGATGTTGCGTAGGTTGTGTGTCTCAACAACGAACTTGTCGCCATCTCTGGGACTTTGCATAACACGTCTAAGTCTAACCATTGTGGTGTCAATGGAATCAAACACTCCACATATTGTGCCTGTGTCTGAGTACATAGATTGGCGTGTGATTGTAAAGACAATCGGATCGTCACAGCAGTCAAAGGTTTGAATGTACTGCTGCTCGTCTGTTGGTTTGAGGTTGATAATGTCAGCCATGTGATTGAAGCCAGATAAGTGAGCGTTGCATTGTGGAAGGGTCATCATTGAACTTGCCAAAGGCTACGTTGCATGAGTCGCAGATGTAACCTCTGAACCTATCAGTTTTATGATCGTGGTCAAGAACCCAGTTAGCAGTATGCCTACCGCATGCTGGGCAGTCGCCTGGGGCAGGTATGGGATGCTGCCGTCTCAGTCTACGTCTGACCGTTGCTTGTCTGTTGGAGCAATGTTTGCAAGTATTTTTACGACCTGCTCCCACAGTGCTAAAGAGGGGGAAGTCCTCAAGGAGTTTGATTTCTCCACACTCTTTGCATTGTTTAGCCTGTCCTGATTTGTAGGCTTGGTAGATCTCATTGTCAATTAATTTCATAGTAATTGGTGTAGATCACTGAGTCTGCGATGTGGTCGAGTCCAGCATTTGCGAGTGCAGTATACACATCGTCATTTTCATCGAACTCAACGGCGATAGTGGAATTGCCAGTAGGCGTATAGTTGTAGCCAGCCTCCATGATAGAGGAGGCTACACTGCGATCAAAAGTAACAGTCATTGTTGGCATTAGATTTGAGGAAGTACAGGTTCTTGCACAAGTCTTACCTTGGCAAGTTTGTGTTTGTAGAAAGATGCAGGTGTGATCTCTCTGCACTTGACACCTTTAGCCTTGCAGTTGGCGTTGACCCAGAAGCCAAGGCTCATGTTAGGCTGTGCAAGTAGGTTGGTGATAGCTCTGCGAGATACATTGTTGTACTCGTAGCGTGTACCAGTTAGAAACTCAACGATGGCTGTGCCTGTGAGTGGTGATACGTCAATGGACTTGACGCAAGTAGAAGTACGTGACTTTGGTTTCATTGTGAAAGTGGTAAACAACAGAGGGAGAGCCCCTCATCCAGTATATTAGCAATACTGGAAGAGAGAGTCAAGTTGTTTGATGCGATTGAGTGGAATTGTTGCGGTTTGCGGACATATGGTGTTACCTAGACATTTAAGTCTGTCCACCCTACGGGATAGCCCATCATCTCCTCTACGAAGCATGGGTTGAGATGCGTAGGAACGCCAGTCGGAACTGAGTCTGATTCTTGTATCACTCCAGTCAAGTAACCCTGCTTTGCCCAGCGTAAGCTGCTGGGGCTGCCCTTGACTCCTATCCCCTTCCACTCCGATGCTCTGGGTGTTGGTAATAGGGTCAGCTTGTCTTGTATGTTGAGGGAGTGACTCGTACCATTTGACGACAGTCTCCGTCCGTTTGGAGTCAATTTGGCGTTTGGATGTGCGATAGTATCTTGGGTCGTTGGCGTAGGCAATAATCCAGATGCGTTTGCGGAGGTGACAGGCTCCCACGTCTGCAGCTGATATAATGCCCCACTCAGCATTGTACCCGCTTTTGGCAATTTCCAGGAGGATTTGTTGGAAGGTTTGCCCTTTGCCGTGACTGATGGTATTTGCAACGTTTTCAAAGAGGATGTACTTAGGTCGAACACGCCGAGCAATCTGCATAACCCTGTAGAACAGGCTACTGCGTGTGCCCTCTCGAAGTCCTGCCTGTTTGCCCGCCGAGCTGAGGTCTTGGCATGGGAAGCCAGCTGTGATGAGGTCGAACTCACCGAATTTGAATGATGTGTCGAATGTGTTGATGTCATCGTGAATAGGTACGTGTGGGAAGTTTTTGCGTAGCACTTGTTGACAGTATGCGTTGTTCTCAACGAACTGTGTGGTGGTGAATCCTCCTAGCAAATGCCCTGCGTAGGTGAACCCGCCAATGCCAGCGAATAGATCGAGTACGTTCATGCGTGTGGGTGCTTGTGGCGTAGCTTACGATATTCAAGATACTGGATGGCTTGCTGTATGTCAAGCGGTACGTCAGACCATTGTATCTTTTGGTTGGCTTGTGTCTCTTTGAGAGTGGGACGTTTGCGTTTCATGATTTTCAGGGGGGAAGTAGTTGGCGGTAAGGCGGTTGTGGTAGGACACATTACTTACGCTTTAATGATAACAATATCACCTAGTCAACCAACGTGGACTATACATTGTGGATACGTTTGTGGGTGACCCAAGTAATGGCTTGGATTGTAGCTGGAGGGTAGCATGTACCTAGCTCTTCGTTGATGAATTGGCAAGCGTCTCGATAGTCTTGCTTGATGGTAGCTCGTAGCTTTTTACCGATGGGTGGTACATCTTTCATGGTGAGGCGTTGACCGAGCCACACGCTGTAGGCGTGACCGTCAATGCACACATCGTTGAGAGCTGGGTTGGTGATGCAGTTGAAGAACTCGATGAGCTTCTTGCCGTTGAGTATGTAGGCAATAGGCAGCTGTGGGTCATCTTGATTCCATAGAATCGCAATGGCTTTTTCTTTCATCTTGCCATAGGTGCAGACCTTGACATTGGACAGGTCAGTGCGTGTACCGCCAGCTGCCCAGCATTTGATGATAGCTTCAGCGTCTACGATGTTACGCTCCCAACGGTTGTTGGGTGATAGGGCAGCGATGACACCCGCAACGACCTCGGCACGTAGGTCATACTTGACAGCGATGCGGTTAGCAATATCAAGTGCGGACGGATACCAGTCACAGCCAAGTTGAACCTCTTGAGACGTGGCGAGCGTGAACTTTGCAACGATCTCACGGGCATTGTGTGATAGTTGTGAATACATTGGTTTGGTGGTGTGGTGTGCGGTGTGTAGGAATTGCACCTACGCTATATCGCTATTGTACTGGTTAGGTAAGGAGACAGGTAAGAGTATAAATACTCAGCGTCAACAATTCGTTAGTAATCGGTTGGAGGGATAGTGGCACTAGCTACCGCATGAAAGCCTAGTTGATAGATACACATATCGAAGTGTTCCCACTTGATAGATCAGTTGGCTGATATAGTACCAACTAGACTAGTAAATAATTCTAGCGTGACCTCGGATATTCCCACATTGTCCCCGAATACACCTAACCCCGCAAGGTTGACAGTGTTCCAGGTGAAGCTGCCAGCCGTCAGTGACGTATGCCCTAAGCATATTGTCCGTTTAACTAGTCTGGTTGAGCTGTTATTCTATCTTATAAGGATAGCACCCAATGTTTGGTTGTATAACTCTATTATATATGAGTTAAATTTAAATGTCAATTCTTAGTTAACATTTAGTAATAATTGAATCATAGGCAAAAATGAAATTGAATTAATTTATTTATATACTTATAATAGCTTAACTTAATTAGTATGTCAACCTAAGACCTGGGATTGTCAGTAAACAAACACATTTCAGTTTTGCTATAGCCAAAAATAAAATTAGGCAGCAGGTGATAGTGGCGACCCTTTTTGGCGAAAGAAAAGTAGTACATATGTATTGTATCAAATGATACATTTTAACATAACTTAACAATAGTACAAATGTACTGTAACAAATTATACATAAGCTGCCCTGATCGAATAGCCTCGACCTATAAGCATATCTTATAGTACATATGTATTACTAAGCATATATTTTAAAAAATGTCAACCCATAAGCAAAACTAATAAGTAATATCTATATATTAAATATACCGCACACCACGAATAGTGCAAGGATATGTTATAAGACGCTAACAGATGCCTGGGCAGTAGTACAAATGTACTAATCCCCGCAATTTTACCTGGAGCAGCTCGTAAGTAGTACAAATGTACTAGAAAATCCTTAGCACAAAAGCGGGGATCTGTCAATAGGTATATATACTCATTGCGATAGTGGTAGTACAAATGTACTAGCCCCGCAAGTACCATAAAAAATGTCTCGTGTCAATAGGGTTAACCGAACAGTATAAATACCTATTGGCAAACGGTATAGGGGGTATACCAAACTGGCGGGGGCGTATATATCCCCACAAACAATTTTGTCAAAATTTAAGACCCCCTTACTTCTTTCTAAATATATTATTGAGATGCTGTCTTTGCAACTCTACTTTCATTTGGGCTAAGGTTAGAAGTGGCCAGCGTTGAAGTTTTAGTGCTAATCTAAATCTTTTATACCATCTACTCTTCTTAATCCTGCCCCACAACGATTCTCTAGTCATGGTCGTACAGTACGTAGGTGCTATAGAGTTAGTAGTAGGTGGTTATATACAGCACGAGCGGGTAACTCGTGTAGTAGAGGGGGAGTGATGAAATCATCTTCCCCTCTTGACCGCTGTTTCCACCCACGAGGAGCACCACTTCCCCGTGTATTATGGTGGGGTTACGCTACATCCAAGTCATATCATTGCCTCTAGCCAATCCTCTAGCCTCCTTACGTTGGTCTAAATCCAACCCCAACACCATATGGTTAGCTTCTGCCTGGGGGTCATCCATCCATGCCTCTAGGTGGTCTAACCACTCTTCATGTCGTCTGTCTTTTATCTGTTGTTGAGCGGATATGGCGAGGGCATCTGTAAACCATTTAACGCCTTGGGCAAGGGAGTCGATTCTGTCATCATGTCTGACAGCCCCTCTTTCCCTGCACATCCTACTGATTTGGTAAGCGAGCATATATTGGAATCTATTTTCAGTCGCCTCATCAGCATTTGACGCATAATCCCATTTAATGACGGCAGGATCAATAACAAGCCTATGCTGGTTAAAGACAGGCTCAAGGCTAGATATAATACGATCTTCTTTCCTAACATTTGCTCTAGTCTCCTCTATGTTTATGTTTGTTTTTGTCGTCTGACAATGTTTTCTAAATAGCTCTGATACAATACCATCGCCAAAGTTGCTTTCAATGAGCAGTGTAGTCGCACCATATTTACGGCATCTCCTTAATATGTCTAATAATGTACGGTCACTGTAACCGTCTCTAGTAGCGTATATTTCATGTAGGTATATAAAACCATTTAACTGTGATAAAAAGCATGCTACAGTCTCGTCAGAGCCCCTTCCAGAGGGGTCTACGCTACATATAGTCTCTGCATACTCAACCCAATCTCCTTGTACCTGCATTGGACTGTACCAATAATCCCCTGGAAGCCCCGCACAAGGTAAATCTTTGACTATATTGTCTGGACTAGAACACCAAATAATGTTTTCGGGTGCATGTGTGGGGTTTACGGGTGTGATTATAAGGTCTGCAAACTTTAATGGGAACTTTTCTGCGTCAGACAGTGTAGTGTCTAACATAAACTGCAACATAAAGTTGCTACGTCCCATAGATGCTTCTCTATCTAGTAAATCCTCCTCCTTAAACCTTGTATCTGTAGGCAACCAAGCCATGTCTTTCTTTTCTAAGTCCTCGGCTAGTTGCGGTGCAAGCAAGCCATCATACATAGCTACCTTGCGAGGGTATCTAGCTGGCCATACAAAAGGTCTATAGCTACGTTCTCGTAGTTTATTGTAGACAGTAAAAGTGGTTTGAGGAGTTCCCAAGAACATAATCCTAGAATCACGCTTAGGAGTAAGGATAGACTCACATTCAGTAACCAACTGTAAAAGTTTTTCACGTTGTAGTTCAGTCATACTGTTGTTTGGTACTTCAACATCATCTAGTACCATCAGGTCAGCTCTGGAACCAGTTAACTGTCCTGTTATACCCACAGACTTAACTGAGGGTGCTTGGTGCGGTGCTGCTGGCCCCACATCAAATGATATACGTGACCATCTTTGGTCATCGTTTTTTGGCTTTAGGTGTGATAACCAAGGTACTTCTAGTATTAGTCTTTGACAGAAGATTGAGAATGAGTCTGCTCTATCTTTTGAAGCAGAGACGACCATAATCTTTTTATCTGGGTTATTGAATAAAGTCCAAAGGACAAATGCAGCAGTAATCCAAGACTTACCAACGCCACGAAACGCTTGGATTTGTAATCTTTTTGGGCCATGTTGTAAATACTCAGCGATACATAGTTGTGCTCTAGTAGGAGCGGGTAGGTTTAAGTGTGTCCAAACAGCTGTAAGAAAATACCTAAAGTCTTTTTGGAGTTGTTCTTCTATATTCATGGTGCAGTAGTTTCAGATGCTGAAGTAGGATTTACGTTTACAGTTTCACCAAATGGGTTGTATAACTTAGTTGGATCATTCATAAACTTTATTTCTGCCTCACGTCTGTTCATCAAACCTAGTTCAGGTTTCATGCTTTCGCCTTTAATAAACTGACGCATCCAGTATTGTATATCATTCATGTTGCCACTGTCTAGGGCTGCACGTATGTTAGGGTTTACGGGGTCATCAAAAACATTTACACCGTTGTTAAATGCAAAAGATATAATACCAACTTTTTCTCTATCTGACATTTCGTTGTATGTAGGATATTTTTTAAGAAAGTTATGTATAGCATTAGTCTTTTGTCTTAGTAATGGTTTAGCTTCTTCTTTAGTCATAGTTTCACCCATCTGAACTCTAGTCTGTTCATCACCGTAAAACTCAAAACCATAACCAATAGTAGGATTACCTAGAGTACCATCCTGCATCTTTACTTGGTATGCTTTGTCTCTAAAACTTTCATGTTCCATTAAGAAGTCGTCAGCTGCATTTAACAAAGCGTCCTCGTTAGATGTCACAATCGGGGTCTGTGTCATAATTAATACTCATGTCGTTTAATCCTTTTACCTCGGAAGGTATTATCTTTACCCCTGGTTCACTACGCCAATCCTCACAAAAATCACATAGTCTGTTCTTTTTATTATAATCTTCAATAGCATCGTCTACAGCTTTTTTAGCCTTGTAGTCTATGTATTTAGGTTCTATCCATAACAAAAACCACACCATAGCCCAACGTAGGGGCTTAGGTGTAGTATATGCAATGTCCTTGAGTTCTTGTAATAGTAACTTATTAGGGTGAAATAGTTTGTTCACTAATCCAATTTAAAATTAAGTTTTCTCTAAAAGGGTTTGGCGGGAACGTAGTACGAAACCACGTTAGCCAATTCATACTTCCTTTTTCTTGATTACATCTTCTACAGGCAGGAACGCAGTTTGTAG
>OCVP010000118.1_pt1 | contig 35586 bp, 31 predicted proteins | sample 1539171 | NCBI WGS metagenome assembly OCVP01 (sample SAMEA51879418, study PRJEB22527) | metagenome
TTATTTTTTGCTTCAACAACTTCCTTTGAAGCAATTTTTTTATCAGCGTCAATTTGAAACTCATCACATAAAAGGCTATAAAGATCTTTAGAAATTTTAGTTGTTGGTCTCTTTTCAATAGTATGACCCTTTGACTCTAAAAAATCTGCTACTCTATCAATGGAAATGTTTAATTCCCTTAGAACTTTATTTAACCTGATTGTGTCCGCCATATAACTTTTAGTTATTTTTAATCTTCAAATTCTTCTTTTAGAATCTTTAATACATCATTAATTGTTTCCTCTTCTAAATCAGTCCTTTTTACTAAGTCTTCAGCATCTTGTTCCAAAACACTTTTTGCAGTATCAAGACCTGCTTTGGCTAATTCTTCTATAATCCATGAGTCTATTTCATCCGAAAATTCTGTCAATTCAACATCCTCTTCAACACCCTCTCTGAATACGTCAATCTCGTAGCCGGTTAGTTGACCAGCTAATCTTATATTATGACCACCCCTACCAATTGCTTTACTAACTTCTTCAGGATTTAGAATTACCTCAACTCTTTTGTTATCTTCATCAATTTTCATTGAATTTATTCTAGCAGGATTTAATGCCCTTGTGATAAACAATTGAAGATTATTTGTATAATTTATAACATCTATGTTCTCATTACCCAACTCCCTGACAATACCATGTATCCTAGATCCTTTCATTCCTACACATGCTCCAACAGGATCAATTCTGTCATCATATGAATCTACTGCAACCTTAGCTTTTTCACCTGGAATTCTTACCACCTTTTTTATAGTTATTAAACCATCGAAGACTTCCGGAATTTCTTGTTCAAATAATTTTTCTAAGAAAACCGGAGAGGTTCTTGATAAAATAATAGACGGCTTGGTCCCGATAAGCTCAACGCTTTCAATAACACCTCTTATGTTGTCTCCCTTTCTAAAAAAATCTGAAGGAATTTGTCTGTCTTTTGGCATCACTATTTCATTTCCTTCGTCATCTAGTAAAATGATTGCCTTGTGTCTAATGTGATGAACTTCAGCAGTATATATTTCGCCTTCAAGTTCCTTAAACTTTTTGTAAACATTAGTATTATCGTGTTCATGAATCTTAGCAGTTAGATTTTGACGTAAAGCTAAGATTGACCTTCTTCCTAGATCAATTAATTTTACCTCCTCTGAAACATCTTCTCCAACCTCAAAATCAGGCTCAATTTTTCTTGCTTCGGTTAGTCCGATTTCGAGATTATCATCTTCAACATTATCATCTTCAACAACAATTCTGTTTCTCCATATCTCTAAATCTCCTTTGTCTGGGTTGATAATAATATCAAAATTTTCATCATCACCATACTTTCTTCTAAGTGCAGATCTGAATACTTCCTCTAAAATAGCCATAAGTGTAACTCTGTCAATTAACTTATCGTCTTTAAATTCCGAAAATGATTCAATTAGCGTTAGATTATCCATATTTTAAAATTTTACTTTTACTTTTGCTTCTTTAATTTGATTATAATCAATATCAATTGATTTTTCCACTGTGATTTTCCCTTTTCCTATTGGTTTAGGCTCTCTTACTTTCCAAACAATATTTATAAACTTTTCATTAGCACTTGTTAACTTACCTTCGTACTGGTCATCAGATGTCTTGATTGAAAGGGTTCTACCATAATGCTTAGAGTATTGACGGGCTTTAATAAGAGGTGATGTTGCACCACAAGATGCCACCTTAAGAGAAAAATCAATTTCATCCCTATTTAAATTTCCTTCAATTTCTCTACTGATAAACATACAATCTTCAACTTTTACTCCATTATCCCCATCAATGGAAACACTAATCTCATTATTTTCAGAAATCGAAAAATCTATTAAAAAGAGATCAGGTCTTTGATCAAAACAATCAGATAATAATAAGTCTATTTTTTCTTTTAACATTCTACTATAAAAAGAGGGGACTTTTAGTCCCCTCATAATATTTTCATTAATCAGTTGTGCAAATATACAATAATTTATTTCATTAGCTAATATTTGCTCTTTGTTGGCCTACTAGGGATCGAACCTAGACTCTTCTGGACCAAAACCAGACGTGTTGCCAGTTACACCATAGGCCATTGAGGTTGCAAATTTAAAATAAATTTTATTTCAGCAATATAATTTCATTAATTATGTTTAATAATTGAACTTAAGAAGAGTATTTTATTAATACATTTGAAAAAAAATTTAAATATGAACGATAGAAAACTTAATTTGATCATCGGATGGATTTGTTTTCTGATTTCTTTTATCGTTTATTATTTGACCGCTGAGCCAACAGTTGGTTTTTGGGATACCGGCGAATACATAACCACCTCAGCAAAACTTCAAGTGGGACATCCCCCAGGAGCTCCCTTATATCAAATGTTAGGAGCTATTTTTTCAATTTTTGCATTCGAAAAGGAAAACATAGGTTTTATAATGAATTTAATGAGTGGATTTGCCAGTGCACTTGCCATTTCATTCATGTATTGGTCAATAATACTAATACTTAAAAAAATAACGGATACCAGCGAAGCTTCAATAAATAAACAAATATTAATTTCTGGATCTGCACTGGTTGGATCTCTGGCATTCGCATTTACAGATACCTTTTGGTTTAGCGCTGTTGAAACTGAGGTTTATGCAATGGCTACGCTGATTATGGCTGTTATATTTTATTTAGGATTAAGATGGGAAGCTGACATGCATAATTCAAGAGGTGATAAATGGTTATTACTTATTTGCTTTGTTATTGGCCTATCGTTTGGAGTTCATTTCATGGGATTACTTGTAATCCCGGCTATAGTCATGATTTACTACTTTAAAAATCAAAAGACGATATTAAATTCAACAAAAGTTAACCCGATTATTGGATTTTTTATTGCTAATATTATTGGATTAGGAATTCTAATGGGTGTCTTCAAATTATTACTTCCCAACACATTAAAATTTTTTAGTGCAATTGAACTATTATTTGTAAATAATTTAGGTCTACCGTTTAATTCAGGAACTTTAGTAGCTTTTATAGTTATTGTTTATGCATTTTATTTTTTGATAAACTATACAAGAAAAAAAGGAATGGTAAGAGCAAACACTATAACTCTATGCTTCCTATTTATTTTTATTGGTTTTTCATCTTGGTTAATTTTACCAATTCGTGCAAATGCTGATGTTGTAGTTAATGAAAACGATCCATCAAATGCAAGAGAACTTTTAGCTTACTATAATCTTGAACAATATCCGAAAACCTATCTTTTTTATGGGCCATTATTTTCCGATCAGTATTCTGGATTAGATAAAAATAAGCCATACAAAGATGATAATCCAAAATACGAGAAAGACTTAATTAATAATAAATATGTAATAGTAAATGACTACAAAAATGCAGTTCAAAATTTTAACTCTGATCATGCATCTATATTACCTAGAATGTGGAGTTCAGAACATGCAAAAAACTATCTTAACTATTCTGGTTATTTGGATTTCAAAATAAAATCCAAATATATTTCTGAGAATGAATTGGTTGAATTTGTAAGAAATTTTAAATCAAAAATTAATAATAATGAGGTTGATTATGAAGACTTTCATAATTTTTTGAGACAATATGGTCAATTCTTAGATATTGAAAAACCATCTATATTGAGTAATCTATATTATCTATTTGATTATCAAATTGGATATATGTATTGGCGTTATTTTATGTGGAATTTTTCCGGTCGACAAGATGATATTCAAGGTAAAATGAATATGAATGGAAATTGGATAAGTGGAATAAATTTTATTGACGAATGGCATCTTGGAGTAACACAAAAAAATTTACCCACTGATGTTCTGGAAAACAAAGCAAGAAACACATATTTTATGTTACCACTTTTGCTAGGATTACTAGGGTTATATTTCCTGTATAAGACAAATAAAGAATACTTCTGGATTCTATTATTATTTTTTGTATTTACAGGTTTGGCGATTCAAGTCTACACAAACGTAAGGCCCTTCGAGCCTAGAGAAAGAGACTATTCAGTTGTTGGATCCTTCTATGTTTTTTCAATAATCATTGGCCTTGGAACATACTACATGTCAAAATTCTTTAGAAAAATTAAAGTTAAAGGAATAATGATAATTCCGATAATTTTGTGTCTTTTACTAGTGCCACTCAATTTAGCAATAAATAACTGGGATGATCATGACAGAAGTAACAGATATACAGCATATGCAATGGCGGTTAATTATCTGGAATCTTGTGATGAAAATGCAATTCTATTCACAATAGGGGATAATGATACCTTTCCTCTTTGGTATGCTCAAGAAATCGAAGGAATTAGAACAGATGTTAGGGTGGTAAATACGAGTCTTCTTAGTACAGATTGGTACATTAACCAAATGAAAAGAAAAGCTTACGAAAGTGACCCTATTCCCTCAAGCTTAACGTCAGAAAAGTACAGACATGGAACAAGGGATTATATAATTAAAGAAGAAATTAGTCAAGATACTGTTGATGTTGACGTTTTCTTAGATTTTATAACGCAAGATGAAAAGGACTTCAAATATGGTGAAATTCTAAAAAGACAGGGGTATGAAGTTGCCGGGTTAAGAAGCCAAGACTACAACGCAAATTTTTTACCAACACGCAAGATGAAAAGGATTTCAAATATGGTGAAATTCTAAAAAGACAGGGGTATGAAGTTGCCGGTTTAAGAAGCCAAGACTACAACGCAAATTTTTTACCAACTGAAAACGTTAGAATTCCTGTTAATGTTGAAAATGTATTAAAAAATAAAATCATTGGGGAAAAATATACAGATTTGATTGAAGAGGAAATATTTATTAAAATTAAATCACAAGCTCTTTATAAAAACAGGTTGATTATGCTTGATATAATAGCTAACAATAATTGGGAAAGGCCAATTTATTTTACCGGTGGAGCCTTCGGAGATGAAGATTACTTATGGATGAAAGATTTTTTACAATTAGACGGAATGTGTTATAAATTAGTGCCGATAAAAACCCCAATTGATCAATCAAACCCATATGAGATGGGTATGATTGATTCTGAAAAGATGACTAGTATAGTAAATAAATGGAATTGGGGCACAGATAGTGAAATTGATATATATTTAGACGTAGAGTCAAGAAAAAACAGCATTACATACAGAAGCAATTTATCTAGACTTGTTGATCAGTTGATAATTGAGAATAATTTTATTGACGCAGAAAGGATACTTGACAATTGTATGCAAAAGTTGCCGATTGATAAATTCGGATATTATACACTCCTAGAGCCGTTTATTAGTTCATATTACAGATTAAATAAAGGTGAGAAAGCCAGAAAAATATTTGATGAAATAGCTGCAAAATATCAGGAAAATCTATTTTACTACAGTACTTTTAGTAATTCAGCTAAAAACAGATACGCAGAAGAAATTTATACAGACATTGAAAGATATAGATCTTTAGTAGATGTATTAATAAATTTCGAGGAAGAAGAATTCTTAGACACTAGAATGAAAGAATTTAATGACTACCTGGATTTATTTCTTTAGATCACGCCCAAGTTCAATCAATATTTGAAAATTTAGATTTTAAGATTAGTATTTTGATAAAAGTTTAACCTAAATCAATGTTAATCAATTAATTAAGCTATATTGTTAAAATCTTTAAAATTTAAGAATCTATTTATACATAGGTTTTTATTATTTTAGAACAAATAAACTAACCTTTCTAAATCATGAAAAATCAAAATAATTCTGCATTATTTACATTAATAACTGTGTTTTTCTTTTGGGGATTTTTTGGAGCATCAAATGGTGTATTTATTCCTTTCTGTAAAACCTACTTTCAAATTGATCAATTTCAAGCTCAGCTAGTCGAATTTGCCTTTTATGGAGCTTATTTCATAGGTGCTTTAATCTTGTTTGTATGGTCAAGTTATTCCAAAAAAGATATTTTAAACAACTGGGGTTATAAAAAAGGAATTATTTACGGTCTAATTATTTCAATTTTTGGGGCGCTAATAATGTATCCGTCAGTAAATGGTGCTGAGCAAGGAGATACCCAAGTCTTTTATTATGTCTTAATCGCATTATTTATCATCGGACTTGGTTTTTCACTTCAACAAACTGCAGCAAACCCTTTTGCAGTATCCCTTGGAGACCCCTCTACCGGATCTAATAGGCTTAATTTAGCCGGTGGAGTAAATTCCTTTGGAACTGCCATTGGCCCAATTCTAATTGCTTTTGTTTTATTTGGTTCAGCTTCTGAGGTTAACTGGGATATTATTGAATTAAGCTCTGTTCAAGGTTTATATATTGCAGTTGCTATAGCTTTTTTATTAGTCGCTGGATTTTTCTACTTGTCAAAAAAACTTCCCGACGCTAAAAACGATGAACCCTTTGAGTCTGCTTCAAAGGCTAAAACAATGTTGATTGTTATGACTCTGATAATGACTCTTTGTTTTGGCTGGATTTTCTATTCTTATACTCCAGCATTTGAAAATAGCTCGGTTGAAGATTTAGAAATAACAAGATTAGTTTTAACATTAATCTGTCTAATTTCTGTTTTTGCACTCGTATTCAGAGCTAATTCTTCGGCAAGTAAAAATTCTGAGGGATGGGGAGCTTTAAAATATCCTCAACTTGCTTGGGGAATGCTTGCCATATTTACCTATGTGGGTGTAGAAGTAACTATTCAAAGTAATCTTGGTGAATTATTAAAGGCAGATATTGGTGAAGGAATAAATGCGATAGGACTTCCTGTTCTTGATGAGGCTCAAAGTGCAAAATATATTGCATTGTATTGGGGTGGATTAATGATTGGAAGGTGGACTGGATCGATTGGAGCTTTTGATATTTCGGAATCTCTTAAAAAGATTCTTTTATTTATTACACCTTTCATAGCATTTGGTGTGGTAATAGCAGTAAACGCATTTAGTAACCCACTGACTTTTTCAGAAATAGGAATATTTTCATTGTTAATTGTTATTCAAATTATTGGTTTTTACTTGGCTAAAGATAATGCTTTAAAAATCATGGCCATATTCAGTTTACTTGGTGTTATTGCCATGTTAATCGGAATATTTGGTTCAGGTGAAATAGCTTTATTTGCGTTCTTAACCGGTGGCCTTTTTTGCTCTATAATGTGGCCTTGTATATTTTCATTAAGTATTACTGGTCTTGGAAAATATACTTCTCAAGGCTCATCTTTTTTAGTTATGATGATACTTGGTGGAGCAATTATACCACCCCTTCAGGGAAAGCTGGCCGATATTTTTGGAATGATAACCTCATACTGGGTAGCTGTTTTGTGTTTTGTATTCCTACTTGTTTATTCAATTACTACAAAACAAATTTTATCTAAGCAAAAATTGATTTAAAATGAATAGAAGAAGTTTTATTAAAAGCACTGGGATTGCTTCACTTGGACTCGGTCTTAAAATTGATAAAACTTATTCAAACAACAGTTTATCTAACTTTCCCATAGTGATTGCAACCTGGGATGTTAAAAATGCCACTAAAAGAGCATGGGAGATTTTATCCTCTGGTGGAAATTCACTTGATGCCGTTGAACAAGGTTGTAGAGTTGAGGAAGCAAACAAAGAAGGTCAATCCGTTGGAATTGGGGGACTTCCAGATAGAGAAGGAAATGTTACTCTTGATGCGTGCATTATGGATTATTATGGAAATTGTGGCTCTGTTGTTTATCTTAAGGAGATAAAGCACGCAATCTCTGTTGCAAGAATGGTAATGGAAAAAACTCCACACGTAATGTTAGCTGGTGAAGGGGCAAAAAAATTTGCTATTTCGATGGGTTTTAAAAAGGAAAATCTATTGACAGAGAAGTCAAAAAAAGACTGGATTAAGTGGAAGGAAAATGAAGAATATAAACCTATTATTAATATTGAAAATCATGATACAATAGGAATGTTAGCAATAGATAAAGACCAAAATATAAGTGGAGGTTGTACTACAAGTGGATTAGCTTATAAAATGCAAGGAAGAGTAGGTGATTCTCCTATAATTGGTTCAGGATTATTCATTGATAATGAAGTTGGTGGAGCGGTTGCAACTGGATTAGGTGAAGAGGTTTTAAAAACAGTAGGTAGCTTTTTAGTTGTTGAACTAATGAGACAGGGATATTCTCCTGGTGATGCTTGTAAAATAGCTGTCGAGCGAATTGTTAAGAAACCCAACAGTAATTATAAAAACTTTCAGGTTGGTTATATTGCATTAAACAAGAAGGGAGAAACAGGAACATTTTCAATACAGAAAGGCTTTAGTATGACTCAATACGACAAAGATGGCAATTTAAATTTTGACTCCCCATATTATCATAAACAGGGATAAATGAATAAAAAAAAACGATTATTTCTGATTGATGCCTACGCTTTAATATTTCGAGGATATTACGCATTTATCAAAAATCCAAGAATCAATTCTAAAGGCTTAGACACATCTGCAATTTTAGGATTTACTAATTCTCTTTTTGATGTTATAAAAAGAGAAAGTCCTGATTATTTAGCAGTTTGCTTTGACAAAGGTGGTAGTCAAGACAGAATCAAAATATTTGATCAATATAAAGCTAATCGCGATGAGACACCTGAGGCAATCAAAATTTCTGTTCCTATTATTGAAGAAATTTTAAAATCTCTGAATATTTCCGTTTTAGTTAAAGAAGGCTTTGAGGCTGATGATATTATAGGAACAATTGCAAAAAAAGTAAAATCTGAAAATTTTGAGACATATATGGTGACGCCTGACAAAGACTTTGCTCAACTTGTTGATGAGTCAATTTATATGTATCGTCCAGTTTTTGGAGGGGGTTATGAAATCTGGGGTGTAAATGAAGTTCTAGAAAAATTTGAAATTTCTCAAACATCTCAGGTTATTGATTTTTTAGCGATGAAAGGAGATTCAGTTGATAATATTCCTGGTTTACCTGGTGTTGGAGATAAGACGGCAAAAAAATTCTTAAAAGAGTTTGGTTCATTAGAAGGCTTGCTGCAAAATACCACTGAATTAAAAGGAAAGCTTAAAGAAAAAATTGAACAAAATAAAGAGCTTGGTATTCTTTCAAAAAAATTAGCAACAATAATTACTGATGTTCCTATTGATTATAACATTGAGGAATTAAAATTAAATGTTACCAATTTTGATAAAGCTAAGGAAATATTTGAAGAACTAGAGTTTAGAAGAATTATCAGCTCTTTAAATTCAATTTTTTCAATAAACAATGAAAAAAATAAATCTGAACCACAAAAAATAAAGGAAGAAAATAATATTGATTTGAATCCAGGCTTTGGGCAATTCAACCTTTTTGAAAACAATATTAAAGCCCATGATAAGGGAAAATTAAGTGTAATTTATCAACACATTGAATCTGATGTTTCAGTTAAATTATTTTTAAAAAAATTAGAACAACAAACGGAGGTAAGTTATCATCTGTACACTGAAAAAAATGGGGATTATGAAACAACATTAAAATCCATTTCATTTTGTTGGCAAAATGATATTTGCTATGTCTTAAAAAGTGATATTAAAAAGTTTGATGAAATAATCAAAATATTTTTTGAGAATGATGAAATAGCTAAAATATCAAACGATCTAAAATTTGATATTAAAGTTCTAAATAGAAAGAAAATTACCATTCTTGGTGACATCTTTGATATAAAACTTGCACTATCTCAATGTTTCTGTAAATAAGAAGTTTGAAGAATTAAAGGATTACGAAGTTTCCTGCCTTACGTATAAGTTGAAAAATTTATTAAAATCTGATTTAGAGAAGTTTAATCAGATTAAGCTTTATAACGAAATCGAAATTCCCCTTTTAAAAACCCTAGCTAAAATGGAAATTGAGGGAATAAATTTAGACGTAAAGTTTTTGAAAAAATTGTCAGAAAGAACAACCAACGAATTGGAAGATATCACAAAAGAAATATATGAATTAGCTGGGGAAGAATTCAATATTTCATCTCCAAAACAGCTAGGTGAGGTTTTATTTGATAAAATGAAAATAATCAGTAACCCAAAAAAAACCAAAACTGGGCAGTACTCAACATCAGAAGAAGTTTTAAATGAACTTTCATCAAAGAGTGATTTAGTGAAATTAGTTTTAAAATTTAGAAGTATCTCCAAATTACTAAATACATACATCAATTCACTTCCCAAACAACTCGATAAATACACAAACAGAATTCATACAGAATATGTTCAAACTGTTGCATCTACAGGCAGGTTAAGCAGTATTAATCCAAATCTCCAAAATATTCCGATAAGAACAAATAGAGGTCGAGAGGTAAGAAAAGCATTCATTGCCAGAAACAAAGATTATTTTTTAATGGCTGCGGATTACTCACAAATTGAGTTAAGAATTATAGCATCACTTAGTAATGAAGAAAATATGATTAATGCTTTTAAGAAAAACGAAGACATTCATGCCTCAACAGCCTCCGCAGTTTTTAATGTTCCAATAAATCAAGTTTCTAAGGAACAAAGATCTAACGCCAAAGTAGTAAATTTTGGTATTATATATGGAGTTTCTGCTTTTGGTTTAAGTAATCAAACAAATCTCAATAGAACAGAATCTAAGCAGCTGATAGAAAAATATTTTGAAAAATATCCAAAACTCAAACAATACATCAATAATCAAATTTCATTTGCAAGAAATAATGGTTATGTAGAAACCGTTTTAGGGAGAAGAAGATATTTAAAGGATATCAATTCTCAAAATAGTGTGGTTAGAGGTGCTGCAGAAAGAAATGCAATAAATGCACCTGTTCAGGGAAGTGCAGCAGATATCATAAAAATTGCAATGATAAATATTCAAAGGAAATTATCTAAAGGAAATTATAAAAGTAAGATGCTTTTACAGATACATGATGAATTAGTTTTTGATGTTTTTAAGCCCGAATTGAATGAGATGATAGAATTAACAAAAAATGAAATGGAAAAAGCATTCGAAATAAATGTTCCTCTCACCGTTGATTTAAATTATGGATTAAACTGGTTAGAAGCACATTAATAACCTGATAAAGTCCTTCAAGAAAAAAAATTTCTTTATCTATTTGCTAATAAAATATATAATTGTAGATTTGCATGCTCTTTTGAGAGACAGAAAAAAACAGAATTTTGGATACAATAAGTTTTAAAACAATTTCAGCAAACAAAAAAACAGTTAATAAGAACTGGGTATTGGTAGACGCTGATGGTCAAAATCTAGGTAGATTAGCTTCTAAGGTTGCTATTCTATTAAGAGGCAAACACAAACCTAATTTTACTCCTCATGTTGATTGCGGTGATAATGTTATCGTTATCAATTCCAAGAAAATTAATCTTACTGGAAACAAGTGGGAGCAAAAAAAATATATTAGATATACTGGTTACCCTGGTGGTCAAAGATCACTAAATGCTACTGAGCAGTTTGAAAAAAATCCAAATTCTATTATAGAGAAATCGGTTAAAGGAATGCTTCCAAAAAATAAGTTAGGAGCTGATCTTTTTAGAAACCTTCATGTTTTCGCTGATTCTGATCATAAGTTTGAGGCTCAAAAGCCATCATCAATCGATTTAAATAAAGTTAATTAATGGATACAGTTGTACATAAAATTGGTAGAAGAAAAACATCGGTTGCAAGAATCTATTTAAAAAAAGGAAAAGGCAACTTTACTGTTAATACAAAAGATTGGAAAGATTATTTTCCAACTTCAGCTCATCAATTCAAAATAAACCAACCCTTTAATGTATGTGACAATGTTAACAAATTTGATATGACTGTAAATGTGTATGGTGGAGGAATGACTGGTCAAGTTGAAGCTATTCGACTAGCAATTTCCCGTGCATTATGTGAGGTTGATGAAAAAAATCGTGAACTTCTTAAGCCTCTTGGTTTATTGACAAGAGATCCAAGAATGGTTGAAAGAAAGAAGTTTGGTCAGAAGAAAGCTAGGAAAAAATTCCAGTTCTCTAAGAGATAATATAAAATTAGTTTAGCATCTAAATATTTAAGGCTTAAAATTAAATTTATACCACTTAAGTATTGCTAATAAACAAGAACGTAAACTAAAAAAATGGGAAAAGAACAAGTTTCAGAATTAATTAAAGCTGGTGTACACTTTGGTCACCTTACAAGAAAATGGAACCCAAATATGTCTCCATATATTTATATGGAAAGAAATGGGATTCATATCATAAACCTTTACAAAACCGTTGCAAAGCTAGAAGAAGCCTCTAACGCATTGAAAAAAATTGCTTCATCAGGGAGGAAAATATTATTTGTTGCAACAAAAAAACAAGCAAAAGATATCGTTTCAGAATCTTCGAAGAAGATTAATATGCCCTACATTACAGAAAGATGGCCTGGTGGTATGTTAACAAACTTCGTAACTATCAGAAAGGCCGTTAAAAAAATGTCATCAATTGACAGAATGAAACAAGATGGAACTTTTAATTCTTTATCAAAAAAAGAAAAGCTTCAAATTGGAAGGTTGAGAGAAAAATTAGAGAAAAATCTTGGGTCGATTTCTAATATGACTAGATTACCTGGTGCAATATTTATCGTAGACATTTTAAGAGAAAAAATCGCCGTTAAGGAAGCACAAAAACTTAATATACCAATATTTGCGATGGTGGATACTAATTCTGATCCACGTGGAATTGACTATGTGATTCCAGCAAATGATGACGCTTCAAAGTCTATTTCCAAAATTTTAGAACATGTTGGTTCTGCAATTCAGGAAGGTTTAGAAGAAAGAAATTCAGGAAAAGATAAAGAGGAAACTCAAGATAAAGAAGCTAAAGCTGTTGTTGAAGAAACTCCAGTGGAAGAAGCTGTTGCTGAAGAGGCCCCAGCTGAAAAAACTGTTGTTGAAGAAACTCCAGTAGAAGAAGTTGTTGCTGAAGAGGCCCCAGCTGAAGAAAAAGAGACAAAGAAAAAAAGTAAAAAAGCAAAAAAGTAAGTCATGGTAAAAGTAACTGCCGCTGAAGTAAACAAATTAAGAAAAACAACCGGTGCCGGAATGATGGATTGCAAGAAAGCACTAGTTGAATCAAATGGTGATTTTGATGCTGCAATCGAAATTTTAAGAAAAAAGGGGCAAAAAGTTGCGGCTAAGAGGGCTGATAGAGAATCATCAGAGGGAGTTGCAATTGCAATTGCTAATGAAGATAATTCTTCAGGGGTAGGTATTGTTCTTGCTTGTGAAACTGACTTTGTTGGGAAAAATGAAGATTTTATCAGTCTAGCTCACAAGATTGCTTCTGCCGGATTAAATTGCAAAACTAAAGAAGAATTACTAAAATCTGACATTGATGGAATGAGTATCGAAGAAAAGCTTATCGAACAGACAGGTGTTATCGGAGAAAAAATTCAGATTAATGACTTTAGCAGGATTGATGCTGATTTTGTTGGGACTTACATACACGCTGGTAATAAAATTTCTTCACTAGTAGGTTTTTCTAACAAATGTGAAAATATTGAAATAGCTGCAAAAGATATTTCTATGCAAATTGCAGCTATGAATCCGATTGCACTTGACGAGGATAGTGTTGATTCTGCAGTTATTGAAAAAGAAATTGAGATTGCTAAAGACCAACTTAGAGCTGAAGGTAAACCAGAAGAAATGCTTGACAAAATTGCTCAGGGTAAATTAAAAAGATTCTTCAAGGATAATACTTTAATTCACCAAGCTTTTATCAAAGATAGCAAGCAAAGTGTCTCGCAATATTTATCATCATTTAGTACTGAAACTAAAATTACTTCATACAGTAGAGTTTCTATAGGCTAAATATATTTCTTATTTTTTTTCACACTAAATGTGTAGTATATTTGTTCGAAATACATTATTTCAAATGAAGTACAAAAGAATTCTACTTAAACTTTCAGGTGAAGCTTTAGTAGGAGATAAAGCAGGAGGAATTGACCCAGAGATCTTAATTAAATACTCCAATGAAATTAAAAAGATTTATGATAAGGGGGTTGAAATTGCAATAGTAATCGGTGGTGGAAATATATACCGAGGTTTTAACAACGAATTTAAAATTGACAGGGTTCAAGGAGATTACATGGGTATGTTAGCTACACTTATTAATGGTCTAGCACTACAGAATACTCTTGAAAATATTGGGATACCGACAAGATTACAAAGTGCAATAAATGTTAATAAGGTCGCTGAGCCATACATTAAAAGAAAAGCATTAAGACATCTAGATAAAAAAAGAATTGTGATTTTTAGTGCTGGTACAGGAAACCCGTACTTCACTACTGATTCTGCTGCTGTTCTTAGAGCAATTGAAATTGAAGCTGACGTAATTCTAAAAGGAACCAGAGTCGATGGTATTTACAATGAAGATCCTAACAAGAATTCTGATGCATTTAAATTTGAAAAAATCACCTTCAAAGAAGCTATTAGTAAAGGTCTGAAAATCATGGATACTACAGCATTTACATTAAGTCATGAAAATAAACTTCCAATTATTGTATTTGACATGAATCAAGAGAATAATTTATTAAAAGTTCTCAATGGTGAAAATGTAGGAACATTAGTCAATTTATAAAACTTAACTATGAATGAAGATTTAGAAATTATATTTGATTTAGCAAGAGACGCTATGTCAAATCATCTTGAAAAAAAACTTTTAAATATCAGAGCTGGAAAAGCAAACCCAAATATGCTGACAAATGTATTTGTCGATTATTACGGAACAAGCACTCCAATTTCGCAGGTTGCTAATGTAAATACACCAGATGGACGAACATTAATAATTCAACCATGGGACAAAACTATGCTGCCAGAAATCGAAAAAGGAATTGAAGTAGCAAATCTTGGCTTCAACCCAATGAATAATGGTGAAAATATTATAATTAATGTACCAACTCTGACTGAAGAAAGGAGAAGAGAGCTAGTAAAACAAGCAAAAAGCGAAATTGAAGAAGCTAAAATTGCTATTAGAAATGCTAGGAAAGAAGCTAATAATGAGATAAAAAAATCATCTGATTTTTCTGAAGATCTAAAAAAGAATTCAGAGCTTGATATTCAAGAAATTACTGATAATAACATAAAAAAAGTAGATCAAATTTTTGAAAAAAAGCAGCAAGAAATAATGACCCTATAAATTTCTATTTTTTCACTTTTTGACAACTAGTAATTACTATCTTTATACACAGCAATCAAAATAAATGTTTAAGTCTATTTTTTCTGGATTTTGGAAAAAAATCTCAAAGTTAATTTTAAATAATAGGATCCTTATTATTTTTTCTCTTGGGTTGGCTACCTATTTTTTTAGTACTAATTGGGATAATATAAGGTTTACTTATACTGAAGCTAACTTACTTCCTGAAACACATCCTGAAAATATTAAGTACAAAAAATTTACTGATAAATTTGGTGAAGAGGGTAATCTAATAGTTATCTCTGTAAAAGATTCAACTCTTTTTACAATTGAAAAATTAAATGCATGGAATAATCTGTCTCAAAGCTTCAAAGATCACCCAGATGTATCCACAGTGATTGCCTTTGGAGATCTTCAAAAACTTAAAAAAAACAAATCTTCAAGACAGTTTTTCATAGAGCCGTTTATAGAAGACTCAATTACAAATAAATCTCAACTTGATTTACTTAAAGAAGAGATTTTTAATAAATCTCCTTTTTATGATAAGTTTTTGATTAATTCTGAAACAAAGGCTATTCGAACAGCAATCAATCTAAGAACAGAGGTTGTAAATACGGTCAAAAGAGAAGATTTTGTTGTAAATATTTTAGAACCGAGGGTAAAAACATTTGAAGAAAAATATAATCTTGATGTAAGAATTTCTGGGATGCCATATGTAAGGACTAAATACTCTCAGACAATTAAAGCAGAATTAGGTAAGTTTCTTATTCTTGCTGCTTTAGTTACATCTATTATCTTCTTTTTATTTTTTAGGTCCTTCAGAGCAACTATTATTTCCATTTTTACAGTTTCAATCGGCGTAATGTGGACCCTTGGAATTGTTGGATTATTGGGTTATGAATTGACTGTGTTAACAGCTATAATTCCTCCATTAATAATTGTAATTGGAATGCCTAACTGTATTTTTCTAATCAACAAATATCAGCGAGAGCTCAATATACATGGCAATAAACAAATAGCATTAGATAAAGTTATTACTAAGATAGGAAACGCAACTCTGATGACTAACGTAACAACTGCCTCTGGATTTGCAACATTTATTACAACAAATAGTAAACTACTTTCTGAATTTGGATTGGTAGCATCACTAAGTATTTTATCAATCTTTATTCTGTGTTTATTGATAATTCCGATTGTTTACAGCTTCTTACCCATGCCTAAAGAGGAGCACCTAAAACATCAAAATAGACAATGGATTAATAAACTATTAAATTGGATGGTCAGTGTTGTTAAAAATAAAAGGATTGAAGTTTATATTATTTCTATAATCATGTTAGCGGTTAGTATCATTGGTATATATAAAATCGAAATCTCTGGAAGCTTTATTGATGATATGCCAAGAAATACCGAATTTTTTGATGATATAATGTATTATGAAAAGGAATTTAACGGAATTCTACCACTAGAAATATATATTGATGGGGGTAGGAAAGAGTCAGTTCGTAGACTGTCAACAATAAGAAATTTAGAGAAAGTTCAAAATGCAATTTCTGAATTCCCCGAATTATCTACACCTATTTCTTTGGTTAATGGAGTGAAATATTCAAAACAAGCTTTTTATAATGGAAATCCAAAATATTATCAAGTTCCAACAAAGCAAGAAGAAACTTTTATAGCATCTTATGTTAAAAATTCTGATGTTTCTGGAGATGTTGACCTTCTTAAGCCCTACATTGATAGTACAGCTCAATATACCAGAATAACTACATTCATGAAGGACATGAAAATTGAAAGAATGGAAAGAATTGAAGAAGAATTAAATGAAAAAATAGACAAGTTTTTGCCTCCTGACAGATACGAAGTATTTTTAACCGGTAAAGCATATCTTTTCCAAAAAGGAACTTATTTTTTAGTTGATAACTTGGTTTGGTCATTAGGACTTGCAATCTTTCTGATATCGTTATTCATGGCATATTTGTTTAGGAATTTCAGAATGATTATTATTTCTCTTATTCCTAATTTATTACCCTTACTTATAACAGCTGGACTTATGGGTTTTATTGGTATTCCTATCAAACCCTCAACAATTCTAATTTTTAGCATTGCCTTTGGTATTTCAGTAGATGATACAATACATTTTCTGGCAAAATATCGACAAGAGCTTCAAGATAATAAGTGGCAAATAAAAAAATCTGTGTATAACTCAGTCAGGGAAACTGGATTAAGTATGTTTTACACCTCAATTGTTTTATTTTTTGGTTTCTCAGTTTTCATTGTTTCAAATTTTGGGGGTACCGTTGCTCTTGGTGCGCTAGTTTCTGGAACACTTCTTCTTGCAATGCTTTCTAATTTATTATTACTGCCTTCATTACTTTTATCCCTTGAAAGATCTATAGCAAATGAAAAAGTACTAAAAGAACCTAAAATTAAGATACTTTCAGATCAAGAGGAATTATAATATTAACTTTCAAAAACATATATTTGAATAAATAATTTGAAATGAATGAAGTTTCGATAAATGATATTTTACATTCTAATAAGTTTTTAAATAAAAAAGTATCTATTTCAGGCTGGGTTAAAACATTTAGAGCCAATCGATTTATTGCATTAAATGATGGATCTGATTTAGGTAATCTTCAATGTGTGATTGATTTTGAAAATACGGATGATGAAATTTTGAAAGCGATTTCCACAGGGGCGGCTATTAATGTTAGCGGATCTTTAGTAAGCAGTCAAGGCTCTCAGCAAAATGTTGAATTAAAAGTAGATAGCTGTAAAATTTTAGGAGATTCTAATCCTGAAACATACCCAATACAACCGAAGAAACATTCTTTTGAGTTTCTAAGAGAAAATGCTCATTTGAGAACTAGGACAAATACATTTGGAGCTGTGATGAGAATTAGATCAAATTTATCTTTTGCAATTCATCAGTATTTTAAAAATAATGGCTTTTACTATGTCCATACTCCAATAATTACAGCAAGTGATGCAGAAGGTGCTGGAGAACAATTTAGGGTGTCTACATTGGATATGAAAAATCCACCAATAGATGATAACGGTAAAATTGATTATAAGAAAGATTTTTTTGGTAAGGAAACCAACCTCACAGTTTCAGGTCAATTAGAAGCTGAAGCTTATGCGATGTCAATGGGTAAAGTATATACTTTTGGACCAACTTTTCGAGCTGAAAATTCAAATACTTCTAGACACTTATCAGAATTCTGGATGATTGAGCCTGAAGTTGCATTTATGGATATTAATGGCAATATGAAACTTGCTGAAGATTTTTTGAAATATATTCTTTCATATATAGTTAACAATAATATCGAAGATTTAAAATTTTTAGAAAATAGGCTTATAAGTGAAGAAAAACAAAAACCACAAAATGAGAGAAGTGAACTTACTTTAATCGAAAAACTAAAGTTTGTAATTGAAAATGATTTTAAAATTATTACCTATACTGAAGCATTTGAAATCTTAAGAAACTGTAAACCTAATAAAAAGAAGAAATTTAAATATTTAATCGATGAATGGGGGGCTGATTTACAAAGTGAACATGAAAGATTTCTTGTAGAAAAAGAATTTAATTGTCCAGTAATAATTTATAATTATCCTGCAAAAATCAAATCTTTCTATATGAGGCTGAATGATGATGAAAAAACAGTTAGGGCTATGGATATATTATTCCCTGGTATTGGTGAAATTGTAGGAGGTTCTGAGAGAGAGGAGAGATTGGATGTTCTATTGAAGAAAATTAAAGAAGTTGGTATAGATGAAAAAGAATTATGGTGGTATACAGATTTAAGAAAATATGGAACGGCTGTTCACTCCGGATTTGGATTAGGCTTTGAGAGGCTTGTTATGTTTGCAACAGGGATGTCAAATATTCGTGATGTAATCCCATTTCCAAGAACCCCTCAAAATGCTGAGTTTTAATCAAAATGAAACAATATCTAAAATTAAAATTATCACAGAAGTTATCTCCTCAACAAATTCAACTTATGAAGTTGATACAACTTCCCACCTTAGATTTTGAACAAAAGATTCAGCGGGAAATTGAGGAAAATCCAGCACTTGAACAGGGACAAAATTCTGACGATGACAATCAACAAGAAAGTAATGATGATTTCTCCGATTCTGATGATATTAATATTGACGACTATTTAAATTATGATGATACCCCTTCATACAAACTAAGTTCAAATAATTCTGGTAAAGCAGAGGATAAAAACATTCCTTTTTCGTCGGGTATTTCTTATACAAACTAAGTTCAAATAATTCTGGTAAAGCAGAAGACAAAAACATTCCTTTTTCGTCGGGTATTTCTTTTACTCAACATTTACTTGGACAACTAAAACCAATAAGCCTTAACGAAAAAAAAATGAAAATAGCCGAATTTTTGGTCGGCAGCATAGACGAGTCTGGATATATTAGACTAGAATTAGAAGAAATTGTTGATGATTTAGCATTTACTCAAAATCTTTTTGTAAATGAAGACGAATTAATGGATGTGCTAAAAATAGTTCAGGATTTTGATCCACCTGGAGTTGGAGCACTTAATCTTCAAGAATGTTTAATTATCCAATTAAAAAGAAAAAAAAGAACTAAATATGTTGATTTAGCAATTGAAATTATCAAAAATTCATTTGAACAATTCTCAAAAAAGCACTTTGAAAAGTTGATGAATAAATATTCGATTGATGAGTCCGAGCTTAAAGAAGTAATTTCATTAATATCAAAGCTTAATCCAAAACCAGGAGGCTCTTATTCAGGTGGAGGAAAACCAATTGAGCAGGTGATTCCAGATTTTAAAATAGCGATTGAAAATAATGAGCTTACGCTTGATCTTAATTATAGAAATAGCCCAACTCTGAATATCTCAAGAGATTATGATGAAATGTTAAAGGGATATAAACTTGAAAAAAATAAATCTAAATCTCAAAAAGAGGCTATTCAATTTATTAAACAAAAACTTGATTCAGCCAAGTGGTTTATAGATGCTGTAAAACAAAGACAGCAAACCCTAATGATAACAATGCAAGCAATAATGAATTATCAAAAGGAGTATTTTCTAAGCGGAGATGAAAGGAAAATAAAACCTATGATTCTTAAAGATATTGCTAATGAAATAGAAATGGATATATCTACAATTTCTAGAGTAGCTAATAGTAAATATGTTGACACTCCATATGGAACAAAATTATTAAAAGAGTTCTTTAGTGAATCAATGAAAACAACAAGCGGGGAAGAAATCTCAACAATAGAAATTAAGAAAATCCTTGAAAAGATTATTCAAAATGAGAATAAAAGAAAACCTGAAACAGATGAAAAGCTTGTTAAAATTCTCAATGAGAAGGGTTATAAAATAGCAAGAAGAACAGTTGCAAAATATAGAGAACAGCTTAATATTCCCGTTGCAAGGTTAAGAAAAGAAATATAGTTTTACTGCTTGTTTAATGAAACATCCCCAATCCTTGTGGTATAGTTTATCTTCAAAGCGTTAACTTTTCTGAGCTCCTGTTTTATATCACCAACAATACCCATGTTAGTTTCTTTATCAACCTTTAGTGCTGTGGTTAAAAAAGGTCTTAACTCTTCCCTCTTTGATTCTCTTTCAGCATATATAAAAGCTGGTATGTCAGATACTTCTGAAAACTTATCGTTAAGCTGTAATCTAGCCTCGGTACCAAATTTAGATTGATAGCCAAAATTTGGTTTTCCTGCATATATGTACATTACTAACTCTTTTTTATCTAGTTTTTCGACTTCGTTAGCAGCTGGTAATTCATTTTTAATTTTTAACTCGTTATCTCTCATTACAGTAGCAACCATAAAAAAGAATAAAAGCATAAAAACAATATCAGGAAGGGAAGCTGTATTTACAGCAGGTAAATCTCCTTTTTTCTTTTTATTAAATTTTGACATCCTATTTATAATATTTTATTGAACTTCAGAAAGTTTTTGTGGGTATTCTTTTCTAAGTCTATTAATATTTTCCTTAAGTTTATCACGATTGCCTGGCCAATTAACGTCCTTATAATTCTTCATCATTTCAGAGTAACTCTCACCATATAATTCTTGAGCTCGAACATTTCTAAGATGAGTATATGCGGCAACTAATTCATTTTGAACGGAAATATAAGTTGCATAAGAAGTTTCCCTCTCGTTTTTTAGAGAAATAATGGCTTTATCAGGATTATCTGAAGATTTTGGGTCTTTCTTTCCCTTACAGTAATTACAAGCATCCTCTCCAGTACCACCACCATTATCCAAAAATTCAATTGCTGATTCTCTCAGTTCTTCTAAATCCATTAATTCATCTTCCACTAACAGTTGATCTTTACCGTTTAATAAAACAGTAAAAATATTTTTTTGTTTAATAACAACATCTTCTTCAGACTCTTCCATTGGAGGAAGTTTTCTACTAATTCCAGAGTCAGTTTCTATTGTTGTAGTGACTAAGAAAAATATTAATAACAGAAAAGCTATATCTGCCATTGATCCTGCATTAACTTCAGGTGATGATCTTCTTGCCATAATTATTTATTTTCTGTTTTTAAATCCAAAAAACAACATTGTTCCACTGGCTATTAGTATCAATGAATAAAACATGAATAATGCCGCTCCGATAAATTTAGAACTTGTAGCAGATAGTATCTTTCCTTCTCTCATTAAAGTCTCCTCTCCGGAAGCTATTAAAAAGCAAACAAGGAATAACCCTAAAAACGATCCAACTCCTTTCAAAGTACTCATAAGGCTAGACTTGTTTCCAACCATGTTTTTTATTCCAAAATATAATACAGATGAAACAATGATGAAAAGAACAACATATGCATTATATAATATCATATCGATACCAAAAAGGTTATCCGCGAGAATAAGTAGAACAAATAGAATACCCAGTAGAGATAGTCCTAAAGCTGTGTATTTAAGTATATTATAGTTCATAATTATTTCTTATTATTTACTAATATATCCATTAAGTCAATTGATGCATTTTCCATATCATTCACAATACTGTCAATTTTTGCAATTATATAATTGTAAAAAATCTGTAGAATGATAGCAACAATTAATCCAAATACAGTTGTTAAAAGTGCAACTTTAATACCACCAGCAACAAGAGATGGTTGCATATCGCCAGCTGCTTCAATTTTATCAAAAGCTTGAATCATACCAATTACTGTACCCATGAAACCAAGCATTGGAGCAAGTGCAATAAATAAAGAAATCCAAGAAACATTTTTTTCTAATTGGCCCATTTGAACACCACCATAAGCGATTACAGCTTTTTCAGCTGACTCAATACCTTCACTAGACCTATCTAAACCTTGATAAAATATTGATGCAACTGGTCCAGGCGTATTTCTACAAACCTCTTTAGCTGCATTAACTCCGCCAGACTTCATAGCAGCTTCAACATCGCTTGTTAATTTGCTTGAATCAGTTGTAGTTGATAGGTTTAGATATATAATTCTTTCAATAGCAATTGCTAAACCAAGAATTAAACAAAGTAGAACAATTCCCATAAATCCAGGACCACCCTCAATAAATCTCTTTTTAAGTTCTTGGTGAAAATTTAATTGCTCTTCTTCTACAGGTTCTTCCATTACAGGTTCTTCCATTTCAACCACGTCAGTTGTTTGAACTGAATCCTGCTCCATCATTTCCATATCATCTTGAATAGGAAATGCTTGTATTGATTGTGCAAATATTAATGATAATACTGCCAATAAACTAAATAATCTTTTCATCTTTTTTTTGTTTAATATTTTAGTGTGTTAAAGATATAAAAATATATCACATAAATTACATATTCTGCAGAGAGGAAGGGATTCGAACCCTCGATACACTTTTGATGTATACACACTTTCCAGGCGTGCGCCTTCGACCACTCGGCCACCTCTCTAAGCACAGCTAACAAATAAAATGAAAAAAATAGAAACTATAAAATATAAAACGGTGTTTTTTTAAGTATTAAACCCCAAAAACATCTTTAGAATTTTGGGTAGTAATTTTAGCAATTTCTTGAAATGAAAGATTATAAATATCACATAATTTTTCTGCAATGTATTTTATGTTTGAACTCTCATTTCTTTTCCCCCTGAGTGGTACTGGAGATAAATATGGCGAGTCAGTTTCCAAAACAATATTACTTATGTCAATGTCTTTCAGAAACTTATCAATTTTTCCATTTTTAAATGTGACAACCCCTCCAATCCCAAGTTTCATACCCATATCAATAATTTTATTTGCCTGAGACAAATCACCTGAAAAGCAGTGAAATATTCCTCCATTATTAACTTTGTTTTTATTCAAAACATTATAAATTTCATCAAAAGATTCTCTACAATGTATTACTATTGGTAAATTATGATTATTGGCAATAGAAATTTGAGACTCAAAAGCTTCTATTTGAATTTCTAAATTAGTTTTATCCCAGTAAAGATCTATTCCTATTTCTCCGACAGCAACAATCTCATTTTCATTAATAATCATTTCAACATGTTTAATTTCATCTAGAAAATTTGCCTCAACATAACAAGGATGAAGTCCTGACATTAGAAAAATATTTTCTGGGTATCTTTCTTTTAAGAGAAACATTGATTCCGTATGTGATGAGTTTATTGCAGGTAAAAACAATCTATTTACATTAGAAGAAATCGAATTCTCTATTACTGAGTCTATATCATCATTAAATTGTTCGAGATATAAATGGGTATGAGTATCTGTAAAACTCATAATTAAATTAATTAAGCTCTAAAGCTTCTTCAATTTTATTATTCATAAGAATTTCTGCTGGATTTTCAAGTGCCTCTTTTATATGCACCAAGAAACCAACGCTTTCTCTACCGTCAATGATTCTGTGATCATATGAAAGAGCTAAATACATTACAGGTCTAATTTCAACTTTTCCATTGACAGCAATTGGTCTTTCAACTATGTTGTGCATTCCAAGTATAGCACTTTGAGGAGGATTGATAATCGGAGTAGATAACATGCTTCCAAAAACTCCTCCGTTAGAAATTGTAAAAGTACCTCCAGTCATTTCATCTACTGTAATTTGACCATCTCTAGCTCTTTCAGCCAGTCTTTTTACTTCTAATTCAACTCCTTTAAATTTTAGTTCTTCAGCACTTCTTATGACTGGAACCATGAGACCCTTTGGGCCTGAGACTGCAATACTAATATCACAATAACTATAAGAAATCATCTCAGAGCCGTCAATCATTGAGTTTACAGCTGGGAATTCTTTAAGTGCTCTTACACTAGCTAGCGTGAAAAAAGACATAAATCCAAGATTAACTCCGTGTTTTTCCTTAAACTTTTCTTTATATTTTTTTCTTAATTCAAATATAGAAGACATATCAACTTCATTAAAAGTTGTCAGCATCGCTGTTTCATTCTTCACAGTCACTAGTCTTTCAGCAACCTTTCTTCTAAGCATCGATAACTTATTTCTAGATTCTGATCTATTTGAATTATTAAAGTTACCCATGGCAGGTTTGCCAAGTAATACATCCTGTTTTGTAATTCTACCAGCTTTTCCGGTACCAGTAATCTGGTTAATATCAATATTTTTTTCCTCAGCAATTTTTCTTGCAGCGGGACTTAAAACATCTGATTTAGTATCAACAACCGGCTGTGATAACTCTTTTTTATCTTCGGCAATTTCTACAGGCTTACTAGCAATGGTTTCTTTTGGAGATCCTTTAGCAGAAGTATCGATGTGACAAACCACTTGCCCAACTTGAACAACATCACCTTCGTCTGCTTTTAATGTAATTACTCCAGATTGCTCCGCGGGAAGCTCAAGAGTTGCTTTATCGCTGTCAATCTCAGCAATAATTTGATCCTTCTCAACATATTCACCATCAGCAACAAGCCACTCTGCAATTTCAACTTCTGAAATTGATTCACCAGGTGACGGTATCTGCATTTCTAAAACCATAATATTTTCAAATTTCTAATATAATAATAAGATTACTATTTTTAATTAATGTATCCGTTTAAATCATGCTGAGAAAAAAACTCCCATATCAGCTCTGATGAGTTAATGTCATCCTCCATAAACCAAAAGTGTTCTCCTCCATAAACCTTGTAATGATCGACTTTTGAACCATTCACTCCATTATCAAATAAAACTCTATGAATATAAAAACTGTCATCAGGATTAGAATCATATAATTCAGTAGTCTTGGGTTCATCACAATAATTATTTGATTTCCAGTAAGACAACACTGATTCAATTCCTATTGATCCGATTGCAGAATTACCTTCATATGTTACAATAGGATCCTCTGTTCCGTGAATTTGTAGAACAGGAACTTCTTTGGTAGGATCACAATTATTAAATGTTTCATTCGTCATCGACCCGGTTACTGATGCTATCGCAGCAATTTTGTTACTTAGTTGACATGCAAGAAGATAACTGAAAAAACCACCATTTGACATTCCTGTAGCATAGACTCTATCTTGGTTTATATTATATTGATCCGAAATTAGTTCAATCAAAAAATCAATAAATTCTACATCATTAACCGAACTACCGTTTGTCCATCCGCCAACATTCCAGTGAGGATAACCCCAGAAACTAGATCCTTGAGGATATACAACTATAAAGTTTTCTCTTTCAGAAATTGAATTAAAGTTTGAAGTATACATGATAAAATCATTACTACCTCCAAATCCATGAAAAACAAATATCATTGATGATGGAGAATCATGTGTATAGGACTCTGGTATGTATACAGAAAAATCTCTGTCAATTCCTTGAAAAGTTATTCCGTACTCAGTAAGTCCATACTCGATTTCAGCAAACTCATTTTGATCATCACTATTGTTGGTGTCTTCCGGTAATTCAATATAATTATCATTTGAGTTACATGAAACGATCAGAAAAAAAAGGAATAATTTGTAAAATTTTTTAATCAAAATAAAGCTATTCAGGAATTTGGTTGTTTTTATTTTTATCGAAAATGAAATCAATAACCTCTTTATGTCTTTTTAAATATCTTGCAGAGCTACCAGCAGCAGTTGCTGAATAAAATCTTCGCGCCGCAACTCTGAAATTTCTTGCTTCCTTTAAATTAATCAACAAATGAGCATATGCACCCATGTTTATCGGCTCCTCTTGGGCCCATACAATATCATCAGCATTCTTATATTTTTTTATAATGGATTTAATATGTTCTTTTGGTAAGGGAAATAATTGTTCAAGCCTAACAATTGCAACATCATTTCTTCCTTGTCTTTCTCTTTCTTCTAGAATATCATAATAGAATTTACCTGAAACAAAAACCACACTCTTAACATCTTCCACAGAAACACTATTATCATCAATTAAAAGATTAAATTCACCTTTAACAAAATCATCTACGGAAGAATGAACCATCGGATGCCTTAATAAACTTTTAGGGGTAAAAATGATCAGAGGCTTTCTGTAGTTTGCCTTTAGTTGTCTTCTCAGAATATGAAACATATTTGCAGGGGTTGTACAATTAGCTACAAAGACATTATCCTTTGCACATAGCTGTAAATATCTTTCCATTCTGGCCGACGAATGCTCTGCTCCTTGACCTTCGTATCCGTGAGGTAAAAATAAAACTAAGCCGTTTTGGGTTTTCCATTTAGCCTCGCCTGAAAAAAGGTATTGATCTATAATAATTTGAGCTCCGTTACTAAAATCTCCAAATTGGGCTTCCCATATGGTTAAAGATTTAGGGTCAGCCATTGCATAACCATATTCAAAACCAAGAACTCCATATTCTGATAACAAAGAATTGTAAATTGAAAATTTTCCCTGGTTGTCATTTATATTATTCAACAACGATATTTCCTCTTCACTTTCTTCTACTTTTATTATGGCATGTCTATGAGAAAACGTACCCCTTTCAACATCTTGTCCTGAAATTCTAACATTATACCCCTCTTCTAACAAACTTCCATAAGCTAGATGCTCAGCCATTGACCAATCAAGTTTGTTATTATCATACATGACTTGCCTATTATTTACTAATTTTTTGATTTTATTAATAAATTTTTTGTCGCTGGGTAGGTTTGAAATTACCTCTGCTATTTTATCAAGTTTAAGTCTAGGGTATGTGGTGTCAACTGGCTTTACCATTACCTCCCCCCAATTCATCTGTAAGTTATTGACACTTTCATAATCAGACCACTCATCACTCATAAAATTTGTGATTCTTGTTTTCTCACTCTTTTTTGAATCTTCTAATTGATTTTCAAGTTTAGATCTATATTCTAATTCAATATTTTTAATTTCTTCCTCAGAGATTAAAGAATCTTTAATCAAACTGGAAGCATAAATATTTTTAGGGTTTGGATGTTTTGAAATTAATTTATAGAGTTTTGGTTGAGTAAATCTTGGTTCATCTCCCTCGTTGTGACCATATTTTCTGTAACCTAATAAATCGATAAATACATCTCTTTTAAATTCAAGTCTAAAGTCTAATGCAAATAATACAGCATGAACAACAGCCTCAACATCATCAGCGTTCACATGAAGAACAGGTGATAGAGTCACTTTACCAACATCTGTACAATATGTGCTTGATCTTCCATCTAAATAATTTGTTGTAAAACCAACTTGATTATTGACAACAATATGAATTGTTCCACCAGTTTCATAACCATCAAGTCTAGCCATCTGAACTAATTCATAAACTAGTCCTTGTCCTGCAATGGCCGCATCTCCATGTACAATAATTGGAAGAACCTTGTCAGAGTTGTTATTGAAATACTTATCAAGTTTTGACCTTGATATTCCTTGAACAACTGACCCAACTGTTTCCAGGTGTGAAGGATTTGGAGCAATATTTAGATTAATTTTTTTGTTGTTTTCTGTAATTCTTTCACTTGTCCATCCTAAATGATATTTAACATCGCCATCAAAGATTTGCTCTTCATAATCTTTTCCCTCAAACTCACTAAACACACTTTTTGCAGATTTTCCAAATATATTTACAAGTGTGCTAAGTCTCCCTCGATGAGCCATGCCCATAACAAACTCTTCTACTCCCTTTCGAGCAGCCTCTTCAATCAAGATATCTAGAGCAGGAATTAATGATTCCCCACCTTCTAATGAAAATCTTTTTTGTCCAACATATTTTGTATGTAAAAAGTTTTCAAAAGAAACTGCTTCAATAAGTTTTGTCATTAATTTTCTCTTTTGAGAAGATGAAAATTTGGGTTGATTATTATTTATATTTAGTTTTTGCTGAATCCATGAAATAATTTCAGGTTTTCTGATATACATGTATTCAACTCCAATACTATCACAGTAAATTTCCTCTAAGTGTGAAATAATTACGCTTAAGGGTTGAGGACCAAGGCCAATAATATCGCCTGCATTAAATGTTGTGTTTAAATCATCATTAGTGAGTCCAAAATTTTCAATTGAAAGAGTTGGTCTGTAAGTTCTTCTATCCCTTACAGGATTTGTTTTCGTAAATAGGTGGCCTCTCGATCTATAGCCATTGATAAGATTAATAACCTTAAATTCTTTTTGAACGTGATCAGGAATTTGTGGACTTATCCCGTCTAATATTTCTTCTTTTAGAAAGTCACTATTTGCAAAATCATAACCTTGAAAAAAAGCTTTCCAACTAGGCTCGAGTGAATCAGGATCTTTTAAATACTGATCATATAGGTCAGAAAAATATCCTGCATGTGCAGCGTTAAGAAAAGAAAAGTTATCCACTTAGTTTAATTTACTTAACAAATGTAAATAATATAAATATTTTAGATGTTCCTTTTCATCAGAGAATTGCCAAAATCTCGTAAAAAATCTTTCTTTTCTTCACTTATTTGCAGCCCATCTAGCATTTTAAAGGCAATATTTGTAAAATTTTCAATTTCTGAGGATAAAATTTTTGGAATATTAGACTTTTCAAACAAACCTTTTACCTCTTTAATCTTGTTATCATCGTTAGATGATTTCGAGGAATATAATTTTATCAGTCTATCATTTTCAACTGGACTTAATAATTGTTTAGCCCTAATGAACAGCAAGGTCTTTTTGTTTTCAAGAATATCACCTCCGATTTTTTTACCAAATTTTTCCTCATCACCGAAAGTGTCTAAATAGTCATCTTGAATTTGAAAAGCTAAGCCTAAATTTTTTCCAAATTCATAAATATCATTTTGATCTTTAGTCGATGCACCTGCTACAATTGCGCCCATCTTCATAGAAGCACCAATTAGAACAGCAGTTTTATACTCAATCATTTTTAAGTAATCATCAGCAGAGACATCATCCTTCTTTGAAAAATCAATATCCATTTGTTGTCCTTCACAAACTTCAATAGCTGTTTTACTAAAAAGCTTAGCCAATGAAACAAAGGTCTCACCTTTATAGTTTTCAAAAAGCTGATAGGCTAAAATCAACATTACGTCACCAGAAAGAATTGCAGTACTAAGATCCCATTTTTTATGAACCGTTTGATTTCCACGTCTTAAATGAGCCTCATCCATGATATCGTCATGAACTAAAGAAAAATTATGAAACACTTCAACTGCGAGAGCTGCATCAAGAGCTTTTGAATAATTGTCATTAAAAATATCACAGGTTAGTTCAAGAGCTTTTGAATAATTGTCATTAAAAATATCACAGGTTAGTAAGGTTAGAATAGGTCTTATTCTTTTACCCTTTAAACCAAGAATGTATGAAACTGGTTCATATAAATTTTTTGGACTACTAGGTGATTGAAAATCATTTAGATAAGACAAAAATTCAGAGCGATATTCTTCTACAGTTAACATTTTACAAAAGTACTAGATATATGATAATTGATTACTACTTTTTTAAAAATTGTATCAATTAATTTGCCATTGAAGAAAATTATAATAATATCTTACTAAATTTGTTGACATAAGTAAATAAAATGTATAGGTCTCATAATTGTGGTGAATTAAGAATTAACGATTTAAACAAGGAAGTTAAACTCTCTGGATGGGTCCAAAAAGTTCAAGGAAGTTAAACTTTCTGGATGGGTCCAAAAAGTTCGTGATAAAGGATTTATCATGTGGGTTGACCTAAGAGATCGCTATGGTGTAACTCAGTTAATTTTTGATCAAGAAAGAACACCTTCTAATGTTATTGATTTAGCAAAAACTTTGGGAAGAGAGTTTGTTATTAATATTACTGGAAGTGTTATTGAAAGAAACTCAAAAAATGACCTAATGAGTACTGGTGATATTGAAGTACTTGTGTCTGAATTAAAAATATTAAATAGCTCAATTACTCCACCCTTTACGATTGAAGATGAGTCTGATGGTGGTGAGGAATTAAGAATGAAGTATCGATACTTAGACATAAGAAGAGAACCTGTAAAAAACAATTTAATACTTCGTCATAAAATCACACAGCAAGTAAGAAAATATTTGTCTGATAATTCATTTATTGAAGTTGAAACACCCTACTTAATAAAGTCAACACCTGAGGGTGCAAGAGATTTTGTAGTTCCATCAAGAATGAACCCTGGTGAGTTTTACGCCTTACCACAATCACCTCAACAAGAGATTTTGTGGTTCCGTCAAGAATGAACCCTGGTGAGTTTTACGCTTTACCACAGTCACCTCAAACATTTAAGCAACTTCTGATGGTGGCTGGTATGGATAAATATTTTCAAATTGTTAAATGTTTCAGAGATGAAGATTTGAGAGCAGATAGACAGCCCGAGTTTACACAAATAGATTGTGAGATGGCTTTTGTAAGTCAGGAAGATATTCTAAATACTTTTGAAGATTTGGTTAAACACCTTTTTCAAAAAGTTAAAAATATTGAACTCGATAAATTCCCAGTGATGACTTATGATGATGCTGTTCAAAAGTATGGAACTGACAAGCCTGACCTAAGATACGATATGAAATTTGTTGAATTAAATGATGTAGCAAAAAACAGAGAATTTAATGTGTTTAATAATTCTGAACTTGTCGTTGGATTTTTGATTGAGGGAGGAAATAGTTTTACAAGAAAAGATATTGATAAATATACAGATTGGGTTAAAAGACCTCAAATTGGAGCTGGTGGATTGGCATACCTAAGAATTCAAGAGGATGGTACTTACAAATCATCTGTTGACAAATTTTACGATCAATCTGACCTAGAAAATTGGGCTAATAAAGCTGGAGCAAAACAGGGTGATATTTTATTTATTTTAAGTGGAGATAAAGACAAGGTAAGAACTCAGCTAGGCGCTTTAAGAGTTCACGTAGCTGATAATTTAGGATTAAAAAATCCCGAAGAATTTAAACCACTATGGGTTGTAGATTTCCCTTTATTAGAATGGGATGAAGAAACTGGTGCTTTTCATGCAATGCATCACCCATTCACATCTCCAAAACCTGAACAAATAGATTTAATAGATTCTGATCCTGCAGCGGTAAGGGCTGATGCCTATGATTTAGTACTGAATGGAAATGAAATTGGAGGTGGATCCATAAGAATTCATGATAAGAAAATACAACAAAGGATGTTCGATTGTCTTGGCTTTACAAAAGAGGAAGCAGAAAAACAATTTGGTTTTTTAATGAACGCTTTTGAATATGGGGCTCCCCCTCACGGTGGTATTGCATTTGGACTTGACAGGCTTGTTGCAATAATGGGAGGAAATGAAATCATTAGAGATTTTATTGCGTTTCCTAAAAATAACTCTGGAAGAGATGTAATGATTGATTCACCTTCTACAGTTTCAGATGAACAACTAAAAGAAATAAATCTTAAGACTACACTTTAGATCTTTGAAAAAAATTATTCTAATATTTTTTATTCTTTCTGTCTCATTAATCATATTTGGACTACTGAGCGAATCTGAGAATTATCAAAAATATATTGGCTTCGGAGTTCTAATTTTATTTTTTATCGTCTTTCCTCTTTTTTCATATCATCGATGGAAGGACAAAAAAATGAAAGACTATTATCTGAATAGTGAGAATCTTAAAAAATTTAGAGAGAATAGTGATCTTTAATTTAAATTTCTTCTTGAGATAAAAAATTTATCCAATAAATCTTTACACTCATTTTGAAGTATACCTCCAAAAACTTTAGTCTTAGGATGAAGTTTAGTTCCTAATTTTTTAAAACCTCTTTTGGGGTCTTCTGCTCCAAAATAAATTTTTGAAATTCTACTCCAATACAATGCTCCTGCGCACATTTGACAAGGTTCAAGTGTTACATAAATGGAACAGTTTTCCAAGTATTTTCCACCAATGTAATTTGATGCAGATGTTATCGCAAGAATTTCTGCATGAGCAGTTACATCATTTAAAGCTTCAACCATATTATGTGCCCTTGCAATAATTTTATTATCAGCTACAATCACAGCACCAATTGGGACCTCTCCTTTTGATAATGCTATTTTAGCTTCATCAATTGCCTTGCTCATAAAATAATTATCGTCAAATTCTATTTTCATTGTATTTTATTGATATTCAACTCCGGTTATTTTGTTATAAACGTTCAGTGCTTTCCTGTCCGAAAGGGAAGCTACATAATGACATATTTCAAGTAGTCTTGAATAAAGATTATCATGATTTAAATTTGTTGTTGAGGGTAATAACTTTATGATTAAATCATCATAACTAGTTTGAGAACCTTCATAATATCTGTTCACAGAAGAAATAAAAGTATCTAATAATTTATTAATAATATTATAGCCTGCAACCTCTTTCTCAATTACCTCTTTTGATTCATAAATTTTTTCAATACTAATTTTAATAATATCTGCAATTTGAGGTTTGAACTTGCTTTTTTTCAACAGAGCCACATTGAATTTTCCATTCAAAATATCATCCTCATTCTCAATGAATATCTCAACTGCTTCATTAATTAGTGTGTTAATTGATAAGGCCCTCAAATAACTAACTCTATCAATTGTGTTATTTAAAGAATGGTATTTTTCTGTATTAATCGAATCCCTAACTAGATTGATTAAATATTCTAGTGCATAATCCTCATCTACTAAGCCTAAATTTATTCCGTCTTCAAAATCAATTATCGTGTAGCATATATCAATAATCCTCGTCTACTAAGCCTAAATTTATTCCATCCTCAAAATCAATTATCGTATAGCATATATCATCGGCTGCCTCAACCAAAAAAGTTAAAGGATGTCTATTATAACCTCCGTTATTTTTAGATAAACCAAGTTCATTAGCAATATCAAAATATATGTTTTTTTCATTTTGAAAGAAACCATATTTTTTATCTGAAACATCCGAAGTTGGCTTGATTGGTAATGACTCTTTTGGATATTTTATAAAAGCCCCCAGAGTCGCATAGCTTAGTCTTAAACCCCCTTCTCTTCCAGGGCGTGACTGCGTTAAAATTTTAAAACCGTTAGCATTACCTTCAAAATCACATAGGTCTTGAAATTCTTTAACAAATCTTGAAATTCCTTTTCATTTAAAATATCCTTGAATTTTTTTCCTGGCCCTGACATAAAATACTGACCAATAGATTTTTCACCTGAATGACCAAAGGGCGGATTTCCAATATCATGAGCTAGTGAGGCTGAAGCAACAATGGCCCCAAAATCATTTGCGTGATAACCCAAATCATTTTTTAAATGAGGATATTTTTTTAAAATTTCAACACCAACTCTCCTGCCTAAGGATCTGCCAACTACACTGGTTTCTAAACTATGTGTAAGTCTTGTGTGAACAAAATCTCCTTGTGAAAATGGAACTACTTGAGTCTTATCTTGAAGGCTCCTAAACTCAGAAGAAAAAATGATTCGATCATAATCTACATCGAATCCAAGCCTTGTTTCGTCTTGATCAATTCTTTTTCTTTTAAAGTTATCTCCATGTCTCTTAAGAGACAGTAATTTTTCCCATTCCATAGAAAACTATAATACCCCCAATAATAATAAAAATGCAATTAATAAAATCATAACTGCAACTAAATTTCTAATATAATTAAGAGTTATCTTTTTAAGAGATTTGAATCCTATGTAAGAACCTATAATCGCTGAAAGCGTTGCTGCTAAACCAGGAACAACATAATTTGATATTTCAAAGTCTTTGATGTTAGATATGTAAACCCCAATTCTAGTGAGATCAACAAAAAAAGATATTACTACGGTTGTTGCTATAAACACAGTTTTATCTAAATCCATCTTAATCAAAAAGGCACTTCTTAGAGCACCCTGATTTCCCGTAAGACCTCCAAAAAAACCACTTAATATGCCACCTAATGGAAGTATGGATTTATTAAATTTTAACTTTTTAAAAAATGGAATTAAATCAATTAGCGCAAAAAATATTAGGATAATTGCTATTACAAATTGTAGGTATGAAACATCTGTTTCATTAATAAATAAACTGTGACTAAAAAGTGTTTCATTACTAATAAAAAATAAGGAATATGAACCTGCAAACGCAAATACAACTGCTGGTATTCCAAATTTAATTAAGACCTCTTTATTAAATTGGTTACCAATAATTGAAAGCTTAAATATATTATTGCAAAAGTGAACAATTCCAGTCAGTGATATGGCAATTTCAGGCGGAAAAAAAATAAGCATCACAGGTGTGAGTATTGTACCCAAACCAAAGCCAGAAAAAAAGGTCAGAAGGGCAGCCAGAAATGCTACTATTGCTATTATTAAAATTTCCATTTTTAATTTTAAATTCTTTTATAATATAATATTCATTTATATTTATTTAAAATTATTTTGAAATGAAAATCAAACTATCATTACTATTTTTTGTTTTGTCGTTTTTGACAATTTTCGGACAAAATAATGAAGTTTATGAAAGCTGGTCAAAAGTTGGTGTGGAATACGAATTGACCGATTTTGTAAATCTTAACTTTTCAGGTGATCTTAGACTAAAATCAATCGGAAACTCTTACAAGAAATCATTTTTTGAACTTGAATCGGATTTTAAAATTCAAAAAAATTTAGTTTTTGGATTAGCATATAGGAATATGGACGAATTAGATGATGAAGGTGGAATTCAAGGCCATGAAAAATTTAACAGATATCACACTTATATTAGAAAAGCAATTGATTACAAAAATTTCAATTTTAGATTCCGAGTCCAGTATCAAAAGAAGATTCAAAATAAAATCGATAATCCAGAACATAGAAATTTCTGGAGATTAAAATTTGATAGTGAATACAACATTAAAAATTGGAAATACGATCCACGAATTGGTTTTGAAATGTTTCTCAGAGACGAAATTAATTTTGGTGAAAACTATGAGAGATACAGATTATATTTTGGAACAAAATTTAATTTAAAAAAGAGAAAAAGTTTTTCTATAAGATACATAATACGAAATTAATTTTAGCGAAAACTATGAGAGATACAGACTATATTTTGGGACAAAATTTAATTTAAAAAAGAGAAAAAGTTTTTCTATTAGATACATAATACAGAAGTATTTAAATAATCAAAACCCTACTCTTCATATCTTAAGGTTAAGTTATAACTATGAAATAAAAAAGAAGAAAA